>Ga0255774_10000645_pt1 | contig 31011 bp, 23 predicted proteins | sample 101ome_17_FD_179972 | JGI IMG/M metagenome (GOLD analysis project Ga0255774, IMG submission 179972) | Coastal salt marsh microbial communities from the Groves Creek Marsh, Skidaway Island, Georgia - 101407AT metaG (version 2) | ecosystem: Environmental > Aquatic > Marine > Intertidal zone >... | reverse complement strand
CGCGAGGCGCGGGGACGGGTCGTGGCGCGCGTCGTCGTCGTCGTCGTCGTGCGTGTCTCGCAGGTGAATCGATCGATCGGTCACACGCGTCGATTCATTCATTCATTCATTCATTCATTCATTCATTCATTCGGTCATTCATCGCGCGCGTTCGGCGTCGATCGGTCGGGGGAATCGTCGTTCGTGTGCCGAACGCGACGCGCGCGATGACGCCGGACGATGGATTGACGATGTTTTGGACGGCGTTCGCGTGCGCGTGCGCGATGGCGAGCGATGGGGCGGCGGGACGCGCGACGCCGAGACGGGCGCGGCGCGCGCTTCGCGCGCTCGCGGCGCGAGGAAAGATTGAAGACGGTGACGGTGGGGACGGTGGTGGTGCGCGAGGTGGTGCGCGAGACAAAGATGGACCGTGTATGCGCGCGTTTTCACGCGCGCGCGTGCCGCACCGATGGTTTCAACACTTTTACGTCGTCGGGTGCGCGGCGAACGCGGCGACGCTTTGGCGACGGACGGCGGACGGCGTCGACGCGTCGTCGGCGTCGACGGTGGTGGTGTTGGCGTTGTTTCAGGCGCACCTGTGTCGACGATTATACGAGAGCGTGTGGGTGTCGAGTTATCGGCGCGGGGCGACCATGCACGCGGGGGCGTACGCGCTCGGGTTGGCGTATTACCTGTGCGCGTCTCGCACGTGGGCGGGCGACGCGTCCACGTCCTCGGCGGACGCGACGGGCGAATCGTCACCGGCGCGCGCCCTCGCGCGCGTCGCGTGCGTCGTCGTCGGCGCGCTCGCGTTTGCCGTGGGCAATTACCGCCAACACGAGTGTCACGTCATTCTCGCCGCCGCGCGCCGCGCCAAACCGTCGCGCGCGGCGCCCTCCAAAAAATCCTACGTCGTCCCTCGCGGCGGTTGGTTTGAACGATTCTCCTGCGCGCATTACACCGCCGAGATCGTCCTCTACCTCGGTTTGCTCCTCATTCGCCTCTCCGACGACGTCTTCACCGGAAAATGGCGTCTCGACGTCCTCTTTCCCCCTTCGTCTTCCCCTTCGGCGTCGTCGCGCCGTCTCGCCCCGGTCGCCCTCGTCGTCGCCGTCGTCTCCAATCTCACCCTCGCCGCGCGCGAACACCACGCGTGGTACGTCACCAATTTCAAGGATGACTACCCATCGCGACGCACCGCCATCTTCCCGCGCGCGTTCGGGGTTTGACGCGTTCTGAACGTCGCCTCGCGCGCGGTTCGCCTCTTCTAGTCCTCGAAAACCTCAAACCTCCCTTTTGTCCGTGTAATGTCCAGCGTCAGCCCGCCGCCGCGCGAATGGTCGCTCGCGTCACTCGTCCGCGCCCGCACCGCGCGTCGCACGAACGGCGACCGACGCGGGAGCGAACACGACACCGCATCCAGTGTCGCGCGTCCACGCGCGCACGATGACGACGACGACGACGACGACGACGACGATGCGCGCGATGGGAAAGGGTGGCGCGACGTCGACGGCACCTCGCGCGAGGCGACCGCGATGCGCCGTCGTGCGATGCGCGATGGACCGCGCGGTGACGTTCTCCGTGAGAGAAGCGCGCGCGGGTGGTCTCGGACGCGAGCGCGCGTCGCGCGCGAGCGTCGTGACGCGCGTGGCGACGCCCACGGGGAAAGGGCCCGATCAGCCGGTGAAGCGAAGCGCGGTGGAGATCATCAAAGAAAACTCTGATTATCTTCGACATCCGTTGATTGAGGAGTTGGCGACGGAGGCGTCGAATATTTCTGAGGACGCGGCGCAGTTGTACAAGTTCCACGGGGGGTATCAACAGGATGATCGAGAGAAGCGCGCGTTCGGGCAAGGGAAGTTTTATCAGTTTATGATGCGCACCAAGCAGCCGGCGGGGAAAGTGCCGAATAAGTTGTATCTCACCATGGATGATTTGGCCAACACGCACGGGAATGGGACGTTGCGATTGACGACGAGACAGACGTATCAGTTGCACGGGATTTTGAAGAGTGATTTGAAGGCGACGTTCGCGACGGTGATTCGCAACATGGGTTCGACGCTCGGCGCGTGCGGAGACATCAACCGTAACGTGACCGCGTCCCCGGCGCCGTACGCCAACAGACCCGAATACGACATCGCGCAAGAGTTGGCCAAGGACATCGCCGATCTCTTGGCGCCGCAGAGCGGGGCGTATTACGACGTGTGGCTCGACGGGGAACAAATCATGACGGCGGAAAAGCCCGAAGTCGCGGCGGCGCGCATGGAGAACCGCAACGGTACCAACTTTGAGGGATCTCCCGAACCCATCTACGGCAGTCTGTTCTTGCCGCGCAAGTTCAAGATTGGCGTCACCGTGGAGGGCGACAACCACATCGACGTCTTGACCAACGACATCGGCATCGTCGTCATCATGCGCGACGGCAAACACGTCGGCTACAACGTCTACGTCGGCGGTGGTATGGGTCGTTCGCACCGCAACGACGCCACGTTCCCGCGCGCGGCGACCCTCTTGGGTTTCTGCGGTCCGCGCGACATCTTGTACGCGGTCAAGGCGGTCGTGTGCACGCAACGCGACTACGGTCGTCGCGACGACCGCAAGCAAAGCCGTCTCAAGTACTTGGTCGAGAGCTGGGGCATGGAGCGCTTCAGAACCGTCACCGAGGGCTACTACGGCAAGAAGTTTGAAGAAGGCCTCGAGATTGCCCCGTTCGAATTCCCCACGTACTTGGGCTGGAACGAACAGGGTGACGGTAAGCTCTGGTACGGCGTGCACGTGCAAAACGGTCGCCTTCGCGGCGAGATGAAGAAGGCTTTGCGCGCCGTCATCGAGCGTTACGAGCTTCCCGTTCGTCTCACCGCGCAACAGGACATGCTTCTCACCGACGTCGACCCGGCGTGGAAGGCGGACATCATGGCCACCCTCCAGGCTGCGGGCGTCAAGGACGCCTCCGAGGTGGATTCTCTCGAGCGTCTCTCCATGGCGTGCCCGGCGTTGCCGCTCTGCGGCCTCGCCATCACCGAGGCCGAGCGCGGTCTCCCCGAGATCAACGCGCGATTGCGCACGGTGATGACCAAGGTTGGCTTGGCGCCCTCCGACGATCTCGTCATTCGCATGACTGGTTGCCCGAACGGGTGCGCGCGTCCGTACATGGCGGAGCTCGGCTTTGTCGGCGACGGTCCGTCGAGCTACCAAATTTGGCTCGGTGGCACGCGCGCGATGACGGGCGTCTCCAGCGCGTACGCCGATCGCGTCAAGGTTGACGCTATCGAAACCTTCTTCGAACCAATCTTCGCCATGTGGGCGCAACAGCGTCAATCGGGTGAATTCTTTGGCAATTTCATCAACCGCGTCGGCTTCGACGCGCTTCGCGCGTTCGCCGAGTCCTACACGCCGTTGCCCGACGTCCCGGTCGCCGCATCGGCCACCGCCGCGCCGGTCGCCGCCGCCGCCGTGGACACCGCCGGCCGTTTACCCCGCGTCATGATCGACCGCGACGTCTTTGAACAGCTCCAAGCGTACGCCGAAAAGAAGAACACCACCCTGACGCGCGCGACGACGGACGCCATCAAAAAGATGATCGCCGAAGACAAGTGAGTCGACGTCCGTCCACGCCTTTTACCCACCTCTGTACCAAACAACCGACATAACCATTTATTCGAGTCGCGTCGTGTAACGCAACAATCTATTTCGAGTACACCAGCGAAAAGACGCCTTCGCGCGGCGAACGCCGCACTCGCCGCCTCGTCTCGAAAAAAGATGACGATGACGTCGACCGCTCTCACCGCGCGCGCGTCGACGCGTCCCGCCCGCGCGCGACGATCACCGACGACGACGACGCATACGATGATGACGACGACGCGCGTCGTCTCGACCGCCGCGTCCGCCGACGCCTCGGACGTCACCCCCGCGTCGCTCGAGGGTGACGACGCCGAGTCGTGGGCCCGCGCCGAATCCATCGTCGCGTCGCTCGGTCTCGACGACGCGAGCGCGGACAAAGCGATGCGACGCGCCTTTGGATGGTCCACGCAGGCGTATTGGCGCAACACCAAGGTGCGCGAGGTGCCGGACGCGACGGCGCTCGAGGAGAGAATCGCGTTTTTGGAAACGCTCGGGGTGACGAGAGACGACGTGCGGCAAATCGTCGAAAAGACGCCGGAGATTTTAGGGTGTGACGTCGATCAATTGACGACGGCGACGGAATACGTGGAGAAGAATTATTTCATGAAGCGAAACACGCGTAATTTCGTGAAATACGTCGTGCGCGTGCCGCAGGCGTTGGGGAATAATTTGGACTGCGCGGCGGAAGGGAAGAGTTGCCTGGGCGAGTGCAATAGATGTTGGGCGCGGTGTTAGTGGGGTGGACAGAGACAGAGAGAGAGATGCGGTGCAAAACATATTTTTCTCGTTTGTTTTTCGTCGTCGTTGTTTGTATTAGTACTCATTATTCTGCTTACTCCTCGGCGTCTTCGCCCGCGTTGACGCAGCTCGCATTTGGTTGCCAAATTTGACATATGTTATCCTCGGCGACGCTCGCGATGACCCAGTCGTCGTTCATGTTCCAGCTAAAGTCACTGATCTTGGACGTGTGACCACCATGAATGAAGAGGAGCTCCGGAGGTCCGTCTTCGGCGTCTTCGGGGGTTTGCTCGTCGCCAATCTTACTCAAATCCCAAATCATCATGCGTCTGTCGGCGCCGCACGACGCGAGCACCGTCTCGCTCTTCGGCGACCATCCAATCTGGAACACCTCCTCGGTGTGGTGCTCGAACGTGTGCAGACGTTGTTTCGTGTTACGAATATCGAAGAGCGCCACCGTCTTGTCCGCGGAACCGGTCGCGAGCAAGGTTTCGTTGAATGGGTTAAAGGAGAGGCAGTTTACCTCGGCGTCGTGCGCCTGGACGTTGAGCACGGCGGCGTTCGCCGGAGCCGCGCGAGTGTCCCATAAAATCAAGTGCTTGTCATCACCGACCGAGCCAAACATATGATCGTGCTTGGCGTGCCACGCGACGTCCTCGACGACGCTGAGGTGACCCTTGTAGATGGTTTGCGCGTCGAGTTCCTTGGCCCCGTCGCCGCCCGAGACGTCCCACAAACAAATCTGCGCGTCGTCGCTCCCGCTGAGCAAGTGTCCGCTCTTGAACGGCGACCAGCTCAGACCGTATCCTTCCTTTTGATGGCCTCTCAACCGAATGTTCGGCGCGCATCCACTGTCTGGCGCCGGCTTGCTCGGATGTTTCGTGTAATCGAAGACGTACACGTCGGCGCTCACCGTCTTCGTCGCCAACACAAAGGAATTCTGCGGCATATACCTCGCTCTGTTCACCTCACCGTCGTGATGAATGTGCTGCGTCACCTTTACTTTCGCGCCTCCGCTCCCAAATCCACCCGCCTCACCGCTCTCATCGTCGTACTCGCGTCCGTCCACCTCGGCGCTCTCCAACGGCAGCTGCACCTCGGCAATCATCAGATAGTTTTGTTCGTGTTCGCTCGTGTGCGTCCCCAAAATCAACTTTTGCGCGCTATAGTCTCGATCGGGATGTTCCACTCGATCCGGCAACCACTGCACCGTGAGCGACGGCCACTCCAGCGCGTGCGTCACGACGAGATCATACAGAAAGGGTGTGTTCTTCTTCCAAATTTTGTACTCTTCGGACACCAATCGCTCCGCCGCTTCGTCCGGCGCGTCCTCGTCCGCGCCTCGATCGTTCCCGCGCGCATCGTCTCCGACCGCCATCGCGCGTGTCACGCGCTCGCCCTCGCGCGCGAGTCTGCGGCGTCTCTCGCGTCTCGCGCGCACGTCGTCGTCGCGCTTTTCAAACCTCTGATCGATCGGTGGGCGACTGGGGGGCGGATGGGGGTAGATGGGGAGTCCTGACTCGTCGTTTTTGGTTTTGTGAGCTGTCGGGTTCGAGGCCGAGCCCCGATTGATGGAGCGCGCGACGACGCGCGAGACGGTGACGCGAGAGGCGATCGCGTGCGTGACGCGATCGAGCGCGACGCGCGAGACGACTCGGTGGCGGTGGTGACATCGAACGACGTGAGGGATCGAATCGAGTGATTTGATTTTGACTGATTTGAAATTTTGGGCGCGATGGGCGGTGTGGGACGCGCGACGGCGACGTACGCGAGCGATGACGACAAGTATTCGTTGGCGAATAAGATGCATGGACAATATTTCCAATTGTATTACAATCGATTGATGACGATGGCGCCGCGCGTGGATGAAGCGCGGGAAAAGGTGTGGGCGGAGACGCCGAGACGCGGCGTCTTGGAGCTTCGCGAGGGCGAGACGTGCGTCGTCGTGGGGACGGTGTACAAGGACATGCGAGATAAGCCCATCATCTTGGACGAGTACGTGAAAGATTTTAACCGCGAGGAGGCGAAGCGAGCGGTGAGGAAGACGTACACGAGAGAGGATGATCGATTGGAGTTCGAGGACGAGGGCGCGCGGGTGAAATTGGTGGGCGTCGACGCGGGACGGTTCGTCACGGGCGTCGTCTGCGCGTGCAAGGGGAAGGCGGTAAACGGAGATTTTGAGGTCGAGGACGTCTTCGTGTACGCGCAGGCGCGAGGGGACGGCGTGAGCGGGGTGGAGAAGAATGGCGGCGAGGAGGCGCGCGCGGCGGGCGGCGCCAAGTATGTGTGCTTGGTTTCGGGATTCGAGATCGGTAAAGACGGTGGCGATGACGACGACGAGGAGAACGTCGCGGCGAGAGCGCGCGCGCAAATGTTCGTGGATTACGTCACCGGCGCGTCGACGATGGACGACGCCGAGGCGTGCGATTCGGACGCGGCGAAAATTTGTCGCGTCGTCGTCGCCGGAGGGACGATGGATTTAAAGGCAAACGGAAACGAAGAGACGACGTCGAACGCGCTGAAAGAACTCGACGTCATGTTCACCGAACTCGCGAGCGCGGTTCCCGTGGACGTCATGAGCGGTCAGACAGATCCGACGAACAAGGCGATGCCGCAACAACCGTTACACCCGGTGTACTTTCCCGAGGCGACGAGATTCGAAAAGACGATGCGTCTCGTCACCAATCCGCACGATTTCACCGTCGACAACACCTCCTTCTTGGGAACGTCCGGTCAAAACGTTCAGGACGTGTTGAAGTTTAGCACCATCGACGCGAAAGATGTATCGGACACTTTCGCGGGCGACGACGCCGCCAAGAGTTCGGTGGCGGCGCTCAGCCAAACGTTGCGATGGCAACACGTCGCTCCGAGCGCTCCGGACACGCTCGCGTGCTATCCATTCAAGGATCGCGACCCATTCGTCATCGAGCGCACCCCTCGCGTGTACTTTGCCGGATGCCAACCCGCGTTCGGTCACGAGCGCGTGTCTCACGCCGCCGGAGAGACGCTCGTGGTGTCGGTGCCTAAATTCTCAACCGCCGGCGTCGCCGTGCTCGTCGACGTCGACACCCTCGAGTGTCGACCGATTCACTTCGGAACCGTGTAATTGGTGTAATTCGACCGATTTCTTCGCCGTGACTTGATCTCCGTCGTCTCGCGCGTCTCTTGAATCGACCGCCGTCGGAGTCGGCGCCGCCGCCGCCGCCAAAATTTCAAAAATGTCCCGGCCCAGACGTCGCGCGCCATCGTCACTCCGCGTCCGTCCCCGACCGCGCGCGCGTCCGAGCGCGATGAAAACCATCGAACGAGGCGATGCCCCGCCCTTTGACCGCGCGCGCTTCGCCGCGGACGCCGTCGTGCCCAAGGATCAGCGACTCGCGCTCGACCGCGTCCCGGGCTGGTTTTCAAACGCCGGTGAAGAGGTGCGCGCGACGACACGACGCGGACGCGTCGAGCGACGCGCGCGATGCGAGAGACGATCGCGCTCGCGCTTTATCAATCTATCGACTGACCGCTTCGATCTTCTCGATCGTGAACGACGCAGAAGATCGCGCCGATCGATGACACGCCGGAGGATTACGCGGCGAGCGCGTCGCAGAGCGGGCGACGAAACGCCGCGAGTCCCACCAAGGCGAGCGTGATGCGCGCGAAGAGTCCGCTGAGAGGAAGTCCGGGACAGGGTAAATACATGGCGAATCAGCGCGCGCTGGAGATGGAGGATGAGAGCGATGAGGAGGAGGCGGAGGAGGAGACGGCGAGAGCGGCGACGGCGGCGACGGACGCCGACGGGCGCGAGTTTTCAAATGTACCGGCGCCGGGCGTCGCGCCGTTGGTGTTGAAGAGCGATGAAGCGTTGGCGCTGGCGTTGGAGCGGAGGAAAAAACAAAAGCCGAAGATTGTGTACGATGACGACAGCGACGAGGAAATCATGCCGACGCAGACGGCGAGTCAAATGCCGACGACGTCGTCGCCCTCTCGACCTCGCACCGCCGATCAAGAGAACGAACCTCCGGTGCCGACGTCACCGTCGATCGGTATCATCGGTCGCGCGGTGAACGCCGCGGCCGAAGCTTTAGGTTTTACTAGTCCATTCAAACCGAGCGCGCCGCCGTCGCCCATCGTCGGCGGTTTCGGTTTGACGTCTCCCGGCGCCCCCGCGTCGCTCGCCCTCTCCCCCAGAACGATGACAAACGTCGTCGGGAGCGTCGCGCGATCCGTCTTGGACGACGACGACGCTCGAGCGAGCGACAGCAAAGTGGAATGGGGCGCCAAGGGGGCGTACGCCTCGGGCGCCAAGAAACGAGGCGCTCGACGCGCGCTCGACGTCGGCGCCGACGTCGATCGCGCGGACGTCTCTCCGACCAAGAAAACTCGTCGTTGACGGTGACAACACAGTGTACCATGTATCCTTCTGAGCGCCACATCGTCGCTTGTAACGTCATCGCGTCATCGTCATGTGTTTTGTTCATCCGTCGCGTTCGCGTTTCGCCTTTGAATGAAATCTCCCCGCACCAATCTTTGACTCCAGTCGCGCGTCACACGTCGTCGGCGTCGTCACCATGCACGCGGTCGCCACCGCCGCGCGCGATATCATAGCCACCGCGCGCGCGCGCGTCGCCGCTCTGTCCGCCGCGTCGTCGTCATCGTCGTCTGACGTCGATGATGACTTTTTTCAACCGGCGCTGTCTCAACTTCCGACGACGCTCGCGACCGGTGACGAGGACGACGAGGCGAGGGACGACGGGCGCGCGTCGCCGCCTCGCTCGACCGTCGTCGCGCCGCACGTCGAGGTGATCGATCTCTTGGACGATGACGACGACGACGATGAAGATGAAGATGACGATGGTCGGCGAAAGGTTGAGCGCCGGGACGCCGACGCCGAACCGTCGCCGTCGCCGTCGCCGCCGACGCGCGACTGGGACGAGGTGTCCGAGGAGGGGACGGAGAAGTACGTGATGCGACGAATGCGAGAGATGAAACGCCCGCGATCGAGATCGATGTCGATGGAACCGCAGACGGTGGAACCTGACGCGTCGGACGACGATGACGAGACGTTTCCGCCGCCGCCGTGCGCGCCTCGAGAAGCGTTTCAAAGGACGACGGCGATATTAGACGAGAGTTTACGACGGGATGGCACGTACGGCGCCGCGCTTAGCGTCGCGTTCGATTGCACGAGACAATTGGGAGGTGATAAGGAGATATTGTACGCGTACGAGTCGTTACCGCTCGAACGAAGCATCGAGTGGCGGTATCACGAACCGACGACGAGCGAAGCGCGGGACGCGCCCTCGGCGGAGACGCGGGGGGCGCAGAGCGCGAGGTACACGATGGTGCTGTTGGACGGACAGACGTTTTTGAATATGATAGAGGACGAGTGCGAGGGATTGAAAAAGATGGTGGAGACGTTTCGAGCGAGTCGACGCGACGCGCGGAGACACACGCTGTGTCTGGTGGTGGAGGCGCCGGAGAAGCGCGTGGCGCACAAGGAGCGACGCGCGTGCGATTACGAGAATCCCACCGCAGGATGGACGCGAGAGAAGTACGACGCGCGTGTGGCGCAGATTTTAGTGCAATACGAAAACGTCGTGTACGCGGCGTTGCCGAACATGGACGCGTGCGTGGAGCGCGTGTGCGTGACGCACGCGGAAATCGCCAAGCGAAGAAACGAAAAACCAATCAGTATGATACAGTTTTTGGGCGAAAAGGCACACGATTACATGGATGGCACGACGCAAAAGAAACCAAAGGACGCCGTCACGCCGAGCGATTACTTTCTCCGCGCGCTGACGAGAATATCCGGCGTCACCGCGCCGCACGCGCGCGGCGTCGTCGCGCGCTACCGAACGATGGACGCGCTCATGCGAGCGTACGCCGACCCGACAACGTCCGTCGCGGACAAGAGACGCATGCTCGAAAACATCATGCCTCTCGCCGCCGTCTCGAGAGACGGCACCGCGTCGCGACCGGGCGGAAAGAACCGGTTCGGTCCGGCGAAGAGCGCGCGCGTCTACGACTTCTTCAAGCCTCTCGCCCGCGACGACGCCGATCGAATTCTCTCGAGATACGTCCAGGACGCGTGAACGGGCGCGTAAAGCGAACGAAACGAACGTCGAGATCGCGACCCCGCGAGAGAGAGAGAGAGAGAGACGTCGCGCGCGTCGTCGTCGTGTAATACATTGTACCTGTGCGCCACCATCCCATACTCACGGGACATTTTGCCAATCAAAAACCTTCGCACCCGTGATCCACTCGAGAGGGTTTACCGCGATGGGTCGCGTCGTCGTCCCCGCACACGCGCGCGCGCGAGCGACGAGAGCCATGGCGTCGAGCGTGCCGAAAGAGTACCAAAAGTCCTACACCTGGGACGCCATCGTCTTCTCCGACGGTGCCACGTACGTCTCGACGCGCGCGCGACGAATGGTCGACCCTCAGCCAGTCACCCATCCACCATCGCGAGGGTTTCCCGCGGAGGGATGGGTGGCGCCCGTCTCGCTCGACGCGCGCGTCTCCTCGCGCGAACGCGACCGGTGGACTGACGCGTAAATTTTTAACTCGCAGGTACGAGGGTCTCGTGAGCGAATTCGGCCAGTGCGAACGCATGGGTGTGTTTCAATACGTCGATGGGGATCGATACGAGGGACAGTACAGCGAAGGCATGATGCACGGCTTTGGCGTCTACACGTGGGCGGCGGACGACTCGACGTACTACGGGGAGTGGCAGAACAACTCCCAGAACGGATGCGGGGTGAAGCTCTACGGATCGGGGGCGTTGGAGGTTGGAGAGTGGAAGGACGATCAGTACTTGGGCGAGTACACGGGTCGATGCGGCGAGACGGAACAAAACAGAGCGATGATGAACGCGTTGGAGGCGGCGACGCGCGCGCGATTGTTCACGGGTAAGCCTGATGGTGAGGTTGTGATTTTGCAAAACCAGACGCAACCGGAAAAGGCGGAAAGTCAACATCCTGTGGTGTACGAAGCCGGCACCGAGTGGCAAATGCCCGGGTACAAGGGTGAACAGTTTGACGCTCCGGAGGATTTGGCGGAGACGCAGCCCAAGTTGTTCCAGCAAATGCAACGGTTCAACGAAATTTGGGAGCGTGCGTGGAGGTACTACAACATCGACGTGCCGGAGGGTGAGAACGACGCCAAGATGCGCGAGATTAAGTTTTTGTCCGACGAGCCGGCGTCGATGCGCACTGTGGACGAAGACTACGACGAGTACGAAGACGACGAAGACGACGAGGACGAGGACGACGAACCCGCCGCTCGATCGCGTCGCGCTGGTCCGGCCGCGATGTCTCTTAGCTTCCGCAACGCGAACCCCATCTCTGCCGCGTTCGCTCGTCTCGGCAAGAGCAAGGCGGGTCTTCGCAAGAACCCGCTCAAGGCGGCGGCGAAGGCTTTCGAAGCCGCGCGAGAGCGCGTCGCCGGCGCTTCTAAGGTAACATTGGCTTAAATTGTTTGAAAGACTACGTTTTAATATAAAGCGATGGATAGTAGCGAATCTTCTAATGGAGTCGTCTCGTTGTTGCAACTTTTTTCGTTTCCTCTACGCGCTAGTACTGGTCGTCGGCCAACATGGGCACGTCTGGCATGTCTCGCATGTTCTCATCGAGCGCTTTCACTCTGAGGGATTTGCTAAACGCGCCCACGCCGACCGTGGGAACGTCGGCGTCCATCTCGTTCTCTTCGCCTCGAGATTTACCGTGCGCCAGCTCGCGACGAATCTCCGGAGTGATCAAGTAGTGACTCTTGACGCCGACGAGCTTGTTGAGCGCCCTTTTGCTCTCTTTATCCATCACCGCCTTGTAACGCTGAACGAACGTCAAGAGCGTTTGATGCCAGACGACGGGTAACTCGCGCTCTTCGACCGAAAATCGCAAGAAGTGATCCACGAGCGCGTCGACGACGCTGAAAGGGAGCGCGTACTTTTTGTCGAGCAGCACGCGCATGAAAAACGACGTCGTACCGGCGTACTCGTACGTCGACAACTTCATCAACACGGCCGCGGAGTGTAAGGCTGGAACCGAACACCGCGACAAAATAGCGCTGAAGATGACCGCCTCTCGCAGAGTGCACGTCTTGCTCTGACACAGCGGCAGGAGCATGCCCTTGAAGAAAGCCGCGGGCTTGAACGTCGCCTTCTTCAACGACATGAAGAGCGCGTAGTGAAGACGTCTGTTATCGGCGATGTCTTGACGAACTCGCGGAAGTAAGACGAGATTATAAAATCTCTGCGCCATGGAGACGTTCAGGTTGGACGCGAACAGTCGAGTCGCGACGTACATGGCGTGCGGACTCCAACGCTCAGGATTGGTCAGGTACAAAACCTCCTCCCAATTCGAGAGCGCGGGAATCACCTTGAACGCCTTTGGCACTTTCCCCGTGGTGTATCGAGACAATAAATCCCCGACTTGCCTATAAATTTCCACGACGCGCGAGTCCAAACCTTCAGGGACGACTTCACCTTCGTCGCCGCGCTCGGCGCTTCCTCCGCCTTGTTCTTGTTCCTGAATTTTCTCCATAATCATATCCGCGAGCGTTCGATCCTTCCCACTCTTTGGCGCCATGAACGCTTCCAACGCCGCAGCTTCCTCTGGACTGATCTCCACGTCCTCGTACTCCCCGTCCGCCTCTGTGATCTCCTCGTCGTCGTCGTCGTAAAACGCGTCTCGCCGCCCGTCCTCGTCGGCAGCCCCGCCGACGTCGTCCTCATCATCCGTGCCGTACGAATCATCGATCAGCGTCCTATCCTTGACGTCCAACGTCTTTCCTAATTTCACGCGATGTTCCCCGCTCTTCCTTCGAACCGCCGATCGCTCATCGTCGCCCTCCTCGTCGCTCGCCGCCTCGCGCTCGTCCTCCTCTCTGAGCGCCTTGGCCTCGCTCAAAATCTTCGTCGACAGCGCGTCCGGAAGGTAATCCTCCTCGTCCGCCGTTCGATCGCGTCGCTTCTCGAGTTTTCTCTTGCCCCGCGGTTTCGCCAGCGCGTCCGCCTCGATCTCGCGCTCGAGCGCCGGTCGGCGGCTCGGCTTTCCGCCGCCGCGCGACGGCATGGTGGCGCGTCGGCGTCGGCGTCGAGCGCGCGGTCCGTCGCGCGCGATGCCGCGTCGAGGTCTAGGACGCGTCTACGAAGCGTCTTCGCGCGCGTCGGTGCCGGCGCGTCTCGTTCGCGTCGAGCGACGCGCGCGCGGGGACGAATGCGGACGCGCCGCCGCCGGTGAGCACTTTTTGGAATTTTGGAAATGCCTCAGAGAGGCGTCAGACGAACCGCGTTACAACGACACGAGGGCGCGCGCGCGATCGGCGAACGCGCTCGCCGCGGCGAAATCTGATTCTGAAACGTCGGCGATGAGCTCGTCGACGGTTTGGGTCCATCCCGAACGCTCGCGCGCGGACACGGGGGCGACGCACAGCGGCACGGCGCCGTCGGCGGCGAATTCGTAATTGTCCAACGCGGGACCCGCGATGTCGATTTCAAACCACGAATCGTCCGCGTTCGCGTTCGGGTCGTCGTCCACGCGAACGATGCACGTTTGATGAAACGCCGCGCGCACGCCGAGTTTCGCGGCGATGGATTCGTCGAGTTCGTGCGATAAGAGCACGCGCCGCGCTCCCGGTCCACTCTCGCCGTGAAAGACGAGTTCGGGATTGGCGAATAATCCACCCTTGAGCGGACGAGGCGCCCGCATCGCGCGGACTTCTCTGACGACGCGTCCATCTCTGGTCGTGATCTCCACCCCGCGCTCCATGAGTCTCGTCAGGAGCAAACACGTCGCCAATCCTCCGACGGCTTCGCTCAGCGGCGCCCGCTCCGCCTTAAAGTACAAACTTCGCAACAGTCTCGCCGTCTCCTCTCCCGGCGTCACGGTCGGGAACAACCGTCGCACCGCCTCCGCGTTCACGCGCGCCCAAAATTCGTCCACGCTCGCCTTTCGCTCGCTCGTCGACGCGTCGTCGGCGGCGTCTTCGTCACCCGCGCGTCTTCGTCTCGACACCACCCACGCGATTCGCGTCGCCTCTCGCGTCCCACCCCCCGATGCCGCCGCGCGCGTCGCCTCCGTCATGGACACTCCCAACTTCACCACCTCGTACGACGGCTCGCTCGACGTCGCGTGCACGGCGTGCGACACCATCGTCCCCGCCTCGTCCAGCGTCGTCCTCCTCCCCGCGCCCGCTTCCGCCGCCGCCGTCGTCCTCCGCCTCCACCGACGCCTCGTCGTCGTCCTCGCGCGCGTCGACGGTGACGGTGACGGCGACGGTGACGCGCGCATCCTCCTCGTCCGTCGACGTCTCGCGCGTCACCCGAACGCCGCCGTCTTTTCACCCCACTTTTACAATTGTACTCTCCGCGTCGTCACGCGTCGCCGCACCGTTCTCGATGAAGTCGTCGTTCGCGTTCGCGTCGCGCGCGAGCGATCGACCCGCGTCGACGTCGTCGTCGATCGAAACGCGTCGCGCGCGTCGTTCGCGCGCGACGAGACAGCCGACGCGCGTCGAGGCGGGGACGGATGACGATGACGTCGTCATCCTCTCGGACGTCCCGCCGCGCGCGTTCACCGTGCGCGAGGGTGAATTGGGCAAAGTCATGAGCGCGGCGATTCCGCTCGTCCTTCGTCTCGGCACGGGGGCGCTCATCGGTGGATACGACGTGTCTCTCGCCGAGGACGACGACGGCTCTCGGTACGCGTTGGCGCGTTTCGCGGGAAGACGCGTCGCCGAGCGTTCAAAGACGCTTCCGGAGACGAGACCGAGCGAACCGATCACGTTGTATGAATACGAAGGATCGCCGTATTGTAAAAAAGTACGCGAGGCGTGTTCGGTGTTGGATTTAGACGTCTTGTTCAAGCCGTGTCCGCGAGGTTCCGAGACGTTTCGAGCCGAGGCCAAGGCGCTCGGGGCGACGACGTTTCCGTTCATGGTGGACCCAAACGCGGGGGTGGCGATGGGAGAGAGCGACGACATAATCGAACACTTGTTTAAGAATTACGGAGGTGAGACGGACATTCCGTTTCTTCTCAAGCGGAACGGGGTTTTGACGAACGCGACTGCGTACGCGGCGGCTGTGGCGAGGTTGAAGGCGCTGCGCGCGCGCCCCGCGCGCAAGCAGCCGGAGAAACCGCTCGAATTGTGGACGTATGAGATTTCTCCGTTCTCAAAACTCGTCCGAGAGTCTCTCACAGAGTTGTGCGTGGCACATATCGTTCGGTACTGTCCTCGAGGATCGAGCAAGAGAGACGCCTTGTTCGCGAGCACGAATCACTTTCAAGTGCCGTATTTGAACGATCCAAACACCGGCGTGCGCATGTACGAGAGCAAAGAGATTTGCGAATACATCGAGAGGGAGTACGCGGCGTGACGAGCGAGTGGGGAGATGGCACACAACAATGGGGGATGTCACATAATTATTATTTTTATTAGAAGTTTGCAAAAATAGAGAAAACGCTTGCTCAGACATCAGAAGTCAGACAACCGCTTCCCCTCACGTCGACTTCGAGAGCGGAGCTCCTATGGTTTGGGCCTTTTTGGATTTGGTCACGAAGAGAATCACGTGCAAAAGCTTGTACGCGCAGCCGATCGCGAGGAGAATCATGGCGTTCTCGACGAGCTTGTCCTCGGCGTCGATGGCATCGTACGTGTAGTGCAAATTCGTGAGCACTTCTTTGCCGTTTCGTCCGAAACACAAAGGCGACGCTCCACACGAGAATCCCGTGGGAGAGTTCGCGTCGTCGACGGCGCCCGTCCATTTCGCGTCGATGAAATCCATGTACACGATATTTTTAATCGCCCATTTGAGGAACGTGATGTACGCCATCGAACGGAACGGCCAGATTACGTCGCCTTCGCGAACCATGATGCCGCAAAATAAGAAACCTGCAAACCAAATGTTCATGTAGTTCAACATTCCCAGAAGTGGGTTATCGAACGCGACCGAGAAGAGCTGCGCAGCAGCCTCGAAAGCCCAAAGAGTCAGCGCGTACATCAAAACAACTTGCACGAATTTCGGTCCGTACCACGCAACCATGCCGTACGCCGGAATCGCCAACGCAAACAAGCCGAGCACCACCATGAGAGGAATTTGAATGATCAGATTTGAAAGCAAGTAAGAATACGGCGAAAGCAGTCCATTTTTCACCTCTCTTTTAATGGCGTAGAACTCTTCGTTGTAAATGTACGTCGCGACAACACCGAGCGACGATGGAACGCCCAAAAACCAGAGCACGAGCCACATTCTTGCAAACACTTGGTCTTGAGACCGCGCGCGCGATTCGATGTATACGACGGAAAAGAACGCGCACGCGAGCAGAAACATGACCATTCGTCCGAGATACATAGAAGGATCACGATACGTGATGATCCCGTGTCGGCGAACGAGCGTCTTCGTTTGCGAAAGGATCGACGTGCCTTTGTTCGAGACGTCCTCGAGCGGTCCCGTGTGATCACAGCCGGGAGCGCCGGGTTTGTACGTATCGAGAATCTCATCCACTTGCTTGGGATCGGAAAATTCCGCGTTGACGACGTTCAACATGTGCTCGGCGATCGCATCACCAGCGATCACGGGATATCCAATGTTGGCAAAGTACGATTCCGTCTTCGACGCCGCACCCAGGTAGGCGACGCGACCTTTACTGAGCAGCATGATTTTATCGAAACCGTTGAACACTGCGTTCGACGGTTGGTGAATCGTACAGCAAATCGCAATGTTCGCAGCCTGCGCGAGTTCTTTCAAAAACGCCATGATGGACGCCGCAGCCGCCGCGTCGAGGCCCGACGTCGGCTCGTCGAGAAACAACACCGAAGGAGAACCGACGAGCGCGACGGCGAGCGATAAACGCCGCCGTTGACCGCCGGATAAACCTTTCAAAAACTGATTCCCGCACTTTGTATGACGGGATCCATCCAAACCCACCGTCTCGATGATGGCATTCACCTTCTTCGCCTTATCTTCGGCGCTGCAGTGCAGCAACAAGTCGGCGGTGAACATGAGCGTCTCCTCCACCGTCAAAAACGCCCACAGACGATCCACTTGCGGCACCGTGGCGCAGTGCTTGGTGAACAGCTCCGGGGTCAACGGAATACCGTTCAATCGAACGTCACCGGTGTAGTCTCCTCCCTTGGCCTCGAGCGTGAGTAAATCGATCAAACACGTCTTCCCCGCCCCGCTCGGTCCGAGAATGGCCAACACTTCGCCCGAGCACACTTGCCCAGAGATCCCGTGTAAGATTTCTTTGCGCGCATTCTTCTTACCCACCTCGAATCGCACGTCTCTGAAAGAGAGCGTCGTGTCCGCGCCCTATCGTTCGTCGTCCATCGTCCGTCGTCGTCAGTCATCGGTCGTCGCTCGTCGTCATCGGTCACCATCCTTCCACCCCCCGCCGCCGACGTGCCGAACGAGATCTCGCACCTTTTCTTGCATATCGAGCAGACTCGACGATTTCTTCATCGTCGACGCGCGCTCCACGTCCGCCATGGTCGTCGTCATCATCTCCCGCCTCGTCGTCGTCGTCGTCGTCGTCGTCGTCGCGTCGACGTGTGCGACGCCGTCGTTTCGCGTCAGGGTCGGCACCTTGACGCGGTTCAAGGTGCCGACCCTGGGGTTTCTATCCCTCCACCTCGACGAGTGCTCATTCGTCGAACATATCCACGAGTCAGGAACTGGAGGATCCCACCCACGCACACACCCGGAAGTCAATCGCCCCCGACGTCCTCGATCGGTCGCGGGCGCGAGCGCGAGAACGGGTCGCGATCGAGGATGTTCGGTCGACGTGTCATCGCGCGCGCGAGCCGGTCGTACGCGGCGGCGGCGGGAGGCGGCGGCGCGAAAACGAAAGCGGCGAGCGGTGCGAGCGGAGGCGCGGAGACGGACGTCGTCAAGCGCGTGTTTTCGGAGCAGCAGCAGAAATTTCGCGCGCTGCTCGAGAAGAGTAAAACGCTGAACCCGCCGGTGGGGGGCGACGCGACGGCGGTGAAGGCGTACGCGGCGAAGAAATTGGCGATTTTAAAAGAGGTGCGCGCGTTCGAGCGCTCGGACGACGACCGCGCGTGAAGGAGGCGGTCGTCGTGGATGCGCACGCGATCGATAAACCCCAAGGGAGAGGAGCTCGAGGAGCGCGCGCGAAGACGAAGAGACTGACCTCGAACACATTCGCGTGCGTGCAGTTACAAATCGCGTCTCCGGGAGATAAGATTGAGGACGCCATCGACGGCGCGTACGCGGAGGCGACGACGGTTCGAGGATTTCTCGAGCACGCCTCCGAGTTGCGCCAGGCGCTCGGTCTTCGCGACGGCGACGATACCATCAAAGTCATGGTCGCCGCCTTGGATGAGACGGAAAAGGCGATCGGTAAAGCGTTGGCCATGGATAACGCTCAAGGTATGGCGCAGTACGGAACAGCCGTCGCCAAGGCTGCGGAGGCGGCGGGTATCAAGCCGCTCGACGCCGCGGCGATGGACAAGCTCAAGGAAGAGGTGGACTACGAAGCCATCGAGGGCGAACTCGCGGAATTGCAAGCCGTGGCGGACGAAGTGAACGCCGAAAAAGTATAAGAATGAAGGAAACGCGTTCGCGCTAACCGTCCAGGATCGTGTGTAATTTTAAAATGACGAAAATCGCTTTTCGTTACAACAACGCGTGTTTTCTCGTTACATTTTGTTTTTCTTACAAAGAATCGAGACGCCGTCGCTCGCTCGCGCCCCTCACGCCGCTTCGTCGCGCGACGAACCGATGGTGTCTATCGTCAAACGCTCGGGAGCGTTGTGCACGACCTCGTCTCCGGACGCCCAGAGCTCCTCTAAATTGTACCTCTGGCGACCCTCGGGGGAGAAAACGTGCACCATGCACGACCCGCAATCGACGGCGAGCCAATCGTCGTCGCCGCCGTTTTCCTTGCCCTCGATGATTGGCTGGAGTTGGCCACCGGCGACGTACTCTGTTCGCGCCTTGACGGCGTGCAACACGGCTCCGGCGAGCGCGCGTAAATGCTGCTTACTCCGCGCCGTCGTGATGATGAGATGATCCGTCCACGTGCACTGGTCGCGCACGTTGATGGCCACGACGTCGATACCCTTGGCGCGTACGAGTAATTCGACGAGCTCTTCGGGGCGAAACGCCTTGACGTACTGCATGCGAGACGGATCCGTCTCGTGCTCCAGTTGCGGCGTCGTCGCGTCTTCCCGTCGACTTCGCGACGCACCGAGCGTCTTGGACGTCGCTTCGACCTCGCGCATGATGTCCGCGCTGATGTTCGACACCTCCGACATGCGCACTCCCGTCGTCGTTTTCACTTCAACCGCGTCGAACATGTACTCGTAAAACGCGAGCGTATGCGCCACCAAATCACCCTTCTTCTTCACGCCGAGCGTCAAATCCTCGAGACCGAGTTCGCGCACCGCGTCTCGAATGCTCTCCACTCTCACCTTGGAGAGCATGGTTTTGCTCAGCGGCGCGTCGTCAATTTTCATCTTTAACGGCGTCTTCTTCTTCGCCTCATCCACGAGCGTCTCTCGAACCGCCTTCGCCTTGGCTCTGCGCTCGACGTCGACGCGCCACCCCGTCTCGTGCAACCTTTGCTCAAACTGCGCGAGACCCGGAACCGAATGAAACCCAGACACTCCCGCGCGCGCCGACGACGACGTCGACACGACGCCGAACGCCGCGGCGTGTCTCCGTCTCTCGCCGTCGCCTTCGAGCGCGTCTTCCGCCTCCACGACGCTCAGTCGACTCGCGATGCGCCGTTCCTCCTCCCCGTCGCTCGTCCTCGTCACCTCCAACAGCGCCTTTAAATCAGGATTCACCTCCGCCAGGGCGTGCAGAGGTATCGGCCATCGAAGCTCACCCCTCGCCTCGACCCCGGCGTACTCGAGTCTCGACCCCGCGTACGTCTTCCCGTCCCACTCCACCTCGGACGTCGCGTCCGCGCGCCGTCTCGTTCGAAACGTCGTCGCCGTCGACGACGCGCCCGACGACGCGCTCGACGACGACGTCTCGTATCGATTCCGGACCCGCTCGCGATCCCCGACCGTCGTCTCTCGCTCGCGTCGTCCCGTCCCCGCCGTCCCCGTCGCCATCCCGACCGCGCGCGAACGCGACGTTCCGACGACGCCTCCGTCCACGACGCCGACGCCCTCGAGCGTCCACGCTCGCATCACCACCGTCACCGATCGACGCGCCGCGACGCGCATGTCGCCCTCCGTCGATCGCGTCGCGTCGCCGTCTGTGCGCCGTCCGGTCGCGCGTCTTTCAAACCCATGAACGGAGAGATGCGCGCGGGATGAATCTCCCCATTCGTCGTCTCGCGCGATGGTCGCGGAGGCGACGGCGGCGACGGGGACGACGGCGGCGCGGCGTCGATCGCGGTGGTCGACCTGCGAGGACGAGGACGCGGCGGAGGACCCGACGAGGACGACGGCGACGAGGCGAGATGCCGTTGATGGCGATGCGGGCGACGGTGGTGACGACGACGACGACGACGACGACGGACGACGACGACGACGACGAGCCGTCGAAGACGATTCGTCGACGAAGAGAAGGCGACGGAGTCGATGGGAAGCGACCGATGGCGGTGGTGGTGGCGACGTCGTCGTCGTCGACGATCGGGCGGTGGTGGCGACGCGGGACGGCGGCGGGGCGGCGGCGGCGGCGGGACGGGTCGCGAGTCTCGCGGCGACGACGTCGGGGGCGATACCGAAGGATGCGATCGTCGTCGGGAGCGGTGTGTACGTGCAGCTGCCGACGAGCGTGTTGGCGGAACACAGCGCGCCGGCGGGGGCGACGGCTGAGGTACACTTTTTGTTTCGAGAGTTGGGCGCGCTCAACAGGCGACTCTTCGCGGGGGCGCCGTACGACGACGACGACGCGGACGCGGCGAACGGAAGGGAACCGGCGCCCGTGTACGACGATAAAGGCGTTCGCGTGAACACGAGAGAGGCGATGGAGCGAGAAAAGTTTCACAGGCGCAGGATGGCGCTGTTGGAGGAGATTTGTCTCAAGTGTCCGACGTTTAGACCGCCGCCGGATTACAAACCCAACAAGCGAAGCGCCAAGCTCATCATTCCCGTGGACGAGTACCCGGGATATAACTTTTTCGGCTTAATCATCGGTCCTCGCGGGTCGACGCAGAAGAGGATGCAGGCGGAGACGAATACAAAGATTGTGATTCGCGGCAAGGGGAGCGCCAAGGGCGGAACCGGGGCGGCGGAGCGAAACAACGCGTTTGAACACGAACCGCTGCACGTGCTCATCGAGGGAGACACGCAGAGCGACGTGGACAAGGCCAAGGCGATGATTGAAAAGCTTTTAATTCCCGTAGACGAGGATGCGAACGAGCACAAGCGTCAACAGCTCAGAGAGTTGGCGCTGATGAACGGGACGCTGCGAGACGAGGGGTCCATCGAGGCGATGCAAAAGCGTCTCGACGAAGAGATGGCGAACGGATCCGTGTACCAGTTGCCCGAGGCGGTGAAAAAAGCGGTCGAGGCGACGTATCGAAAGGATGTGGAGAAGATGCACGGGTTCGCCGCGGCGGGCGCCACCGGTTTGGACTCGGCGTACAGCGACTTCTTGTCCGAGTTGGGAGTCGAGGGCAGAGGCAAGTCTCGTCGCGCGGACGAGAGCGAGGACGACGACAGAAAAATCTTCGTCGGACGCCTACCGAACACGGCGACAGCGGAGGAATTGATGGAGAGATTTAAAGATTACGGATGCGTCGAAAACGTCGCGTGCATTCCGGACGTCGCGATGGGTTACTCGTGTAAAGGCTTCGCCTTCATCACCTTCAAGACGCCCGAGGAGGCCAACGCGGCGGTGCGCGCGACGAACGGGACCATGTTTGGCGATAGACCGATGGAGGTGCGCATGAAGACGGCGCCGCGCGAGGAACCGCGCGGCGAATTCGACGCCGACGCCAATCTCTACGTCAGCGGGCTTCCGGAGAGCGCGCACGAGGATTACCTGCGCGACCTCTTCGCGCCGTACGGATTGGTACAGAAGACGAAAATCATTCGCGATCACGCGACCCAAGTGCCGCGAGGGTACGGCTTTGTGCAGATGATGGATCCCGCGCACGCGCAGAACGCCATCGCGTCGCTCAACGGACAGCTCTTGCCGAACGCGTCCCGCCCGCTCACGGTTCGCATCGCGGGACAACACGGAAATGTCCCACCGCCTCAACCCGCGATGATGAGCAATGTCGGGTTCTCGGCGCCCGTCAGTTACGGCTTCGCGACGCCGTACGCGACGCCGTTCGCCGACGCGCCGATGATAGATCCGAGCATGGCTGCGTTTTACGGCGCAAACCCGTACGCCGTGTCGTACGACATGCCGTACGCCGCCGTTGCGCCGACGGTGGAGCTCGGAAATCCAGACGACGCGCCGCCACCGCCGCCGGACGAAGAGGGAGCGCCGCCGCCGCCGCTCGCCGTCGCGCCCGCCGCCGTGCTCGCGGAAGACATCGTCGTCGTTCCCGGCGTCGCTCCACCGGCGCCGCCGCCTCTACCACCGCCGCCAAACTAGTCAGTCGTTTTGTATTAGAAGATTGAGCGCACGAGCTTTCGCTTTCCTGCGGATATTTCATCCTCCCCGAATTGGACGAAGATCGCACTCGAATCTGCACGCGCGTGCTTAGGGTTTACGGTGAAGGAGAGATTGAGTCGTGAGAGATTGCGAGTCTTCATGGATGCGTGCTACTTTTTCGATGACATAATGGCGCCAAGAGTGATGGCGTACGCCACTGGGAAAACATATCGCGCGGCGATGTCGACGTGTTGATCCGATAGCAACATCTGGCCATCCTTTTTGATCAAGAAAACCCCGGAGCGGCCGCATCTGGCTTTCACGTACGCTTGGACGTCTCCCACCGGTTCGCCTTCGATCGCCAGACGCTCGACTTCCTTCAGCGCGGCTTCGACTCGTAGCTCGATGTGCAAAAGGTAATTCGCGACGACGACCAAGCACACGGTGCACGCGCAAAAATATTGACTCGCGCTCATCAAAGCCAATAGCAACGCGTCCGAAGCGCCCAGCTTGGGCAAGGACGCCAGCGCGCCGTTGGTGAGGTTGATCACCGTCAAGTAACAGACGAAGCAAAACGCCGCTCGCGCGGGCGCCGCCGTTCGTTGGACGTAAAACGTTCCGTACGAGAGCATGACTAGAAATATTGACGGCACGATCACAAACGTCACCCAATAGCTCGGCGCTCGCTTCATCGTAAACTCAAACTGGATGAACGACCCGCTCGGTGGTTCCCGCGCCGTTCCCTCGGCGGAGGACACCGACACGACGGTCCATTCTTGCGTCCCGCCCTTCCCGCTGAAGCTGAGCGCCGACGTTCCCGCCGCCGACGGCTGCAACTTTACTTCGTGTTGAGAACTAAGAAACACCAACCGAGCGTGACACGTCTGCTGATCGAACGGCATCTTTGTGAAGGTAAAATCACAGCTGGCCTCGATACCTTCGGTGATGACGAGGAACACGTCGCCCGTGTACGAGACGCGCACAGACTTGATCGTCGTCCCGAATGAATCTATTTGATTCGCGTAGTAATAGGTTGGCGTCCATATGTCGTCGATCACGCCCGTGGGATAGTTGGCCACTTGCGACGGAAAGCACCCGTTATTGTATTGCGACGTATTAAACGCCAGACGCGGATCTTTCCACTGGAATTTCACCTGAAACACCGCTCGAAACGACCCCGTCGGCGCGCTCACGCTCTCGAGCACCCTGAGCACGGCTTGCACGCTCACCAGCAGCGCCGTTTGATTCCCCGTATCCGGCACGTCGTACTTGTCGTATCCCTCCAAAAGGACCTCGCGCAACGCACCCTTCGTCGCCGGTCCTCGACACGTCGTCGCCGGTCCCGGTCCCTGTTGTCCCTGCGCGCGCGCGACCGTCGCGCACGCCGCGAGCGCGATCGCGATCGCGATCGTCGTCGTCAGCTGACGACACCGTTGAGCCGACGACACCGTCGTCGACACCGTCCGCGCCAGCCATCCTCCTCCTCCGTCGCGACGACGACGACGTCGACGCGTCGAAACGACGTCGACGGTGGAGCGCGTCGACATCGCGGGCGGTCCTTTCGTCGCGCGCGTCGACCGATGGCGTCGACGCGCACGCGCAGCGCATTCACATCACGTCACGACACCCCTTCGCGCCCCTTCGCGCCCCTAAGGGTCGGTCGGTTGGTCGGTCGTGAGCGAAGCGTCGGCGTGGAAACGAAACGAATGGAATGGAATGAGTCATCAATTTTACAACACGAAGAAGAAGATCAGGCGACGCCCCACCTCGATTTGAGGTGGTTCACGGCGCGATCGACGAACGCGTCGCGTTTCGCGGCGTTCCACGTTTTCGGCAGGCGCGTTCGAATCGACTCGGTCAATTTACGCAGACGCGTCTTGCCGTCCCGCCAGTGCCCGGTGAGCTCGATGGGCGTCGCGTTGAGGTCGATGGGCGAAAGCGGCGTGGACTCGTCTTCCGTGGATTCGCACAGACGGAACCGGTCCGCGAGCTTGTTCATCTCGAGCAAGACGTCTTCGCCGACGACGTCGTCCGCCTCGGCGGCGCGCGTCGCGAGCTCAAACGGCTCGGGCTCGTCGTCGACGGCGCTCAAGACGCAGTGAAACATGCGCACGTCGCTCGCGCTCGAATCGTTTTGTTCGTCGTACGGACCCACGATGGCTCCGACGAAGGGTGCTTTGTCTTGCGCGTCCGCGTCGGAAGAAAACATCAACTGATAGGCAAACTGATTCTCAATGTCTCGCAAAGACGGTTGCGTCGCGAACACCGGATGCGAGTGGTACCACCCGACGACGCGCTCGCCGTTCGCGGTGAGCGTTTCAACGATGGCGGGGACGCTTTCCGGATCGAGTTCAACTTCCACGCCCGCGTGCTCTTGCCGAATCTGTCTCGCCGGCAGCGCTCTCGTGATGCGCAACGTCTCCGAAGACGCGTCGTACACGCCCCCCAAAAAACCGATGATTTCGTCGCTGCAGAGGTGCGCGTGAAAATCCATCACCAACTCGGCCGCGCGCGTAATCGTAATCTCGAACGGTTGCTTCCGACTCCTGCCGTTGTACTTGGAGCACGTCACCATTTGCAAATCTTGACCGCGGTCGTCGAACGCCTCGAAGACTGCCCTCGACGCGCTTCGACGTTCCCGTTTCTCCCGAGCGGGCGCGTTTGACTTTTTCACGTACGACGAGTACGTCCTCTCGTCGTCGTCCAACTTTTTTCGTCGTTTTTTGGGCGTCGACGCCTTGGGCGCCTTGGGCGCGCGAGGCTCGCGCTTTTGCTTCGGCGCCGGCGCCGGCGCCGGCGGCAACAAGCGCTTGTACTCGCCCAACTTTTTCCCCTCGTACTTGACCCAATCCCATCCGTTGTCCACCTTTCGCTCTGGATTTCGTACGCGCACGACGGCGAGACGAAACTCGGACACCGTCTTAAACGTCGACACCTCGCCGTCGTCTCTTCGCCACGCCACCGTACCGTCCTCGAGTAGATCCGCCTTCGTCTCCTCTTTGAACAGCGTCGTCGACAGCACCCCGGGTCCCGGTCGAACGTGTCCGCCTTCGATCAATCGACGCATGACGACCAACCCATCACCGCGCGGTCCGCTCGCGCCTCGACGCGTCGGCGCCTCCTCGTCCGCGCTCGTCGTCGTCTCGGTCGTCATCGGCGCGCCCGTGTCATCCGCGCGCGCACCATCGGCGTCCGCGTCCGCATCCGCGTCGCCCTCTCTCGAGTCCGCCGCGACGCCGCTCTCGGAGACGATCCTCGTCCCCCGCGTCGTCGTCGTCGTCGTCTCCTCTGCCTCGACGTCACCGACGCGTTCGGTCGCGTCGTCGTCACCACCCATCGCGGCGCGCGCAGCCGTCTGACGGGATTTCGATTTGAAATCGACATCGACGACGACGACGACATCGACGACGACATCGACATCGACATCGACGACGACATCGACGACGACATCGACGACATCGACATCGACATCGACATCGACATCGACATCGACATCGACGACGACGACGAGGCGAGGCGACCGATGGACCACACACGGCACCGCACGGAGTACCGCGCACGGAGTACCGCGGGCGAGGAAAGCGGGCGAGGAAAGCGCGCGGGCGCGCACCGCGTCGAGCGCGCGACCGTGGCCCGCGTCGCGTCGCGTCGCGTCGCGTCGCGCATCGTCATCGCGTCATCGCGTCTTCGCATCTTCGCGTCATCCATCCATTGGATTTGAAGTCGCGACGATGGGGGCGATGGAGTCGCCTCCGACGCGTGTACGCGGTGCGCAGGCGCGAGGGACGGCGTGGTGTTGGGCGACGCGCGCGGATGGATCCATCTGCGGCGCGAGGTCGGACGCGGTGGCGTCGTGTTTGCCGTACTGCGCCGAGCACCTCACGCGCGGCGACGAGGCGCTGACCGTCGTCACGCATCCCGATTTCGGCGACAAGATTCTCGTCGCGGCGAGAGATTTGCCCAAGGGGTATAAGACGGTGTACTTTGGCGAACGAAAAACGTGGCGTGAGTGCGGCCGAAAGGGTCGCGATCACGCGATGCATTTTCGAGCGGGGGGCGGTGTCATCGATCCCACGCCGCTCGGCGAATCGGCGCAGCTGCAGTACATGTCAAATCCGGGACCGAACGAAGTGTCGAACAATCGTTCGACGAATGTATTCTTCGGCGAAACGCGCGCGCCGAAAGGGACCATCGTGGGAAGAGAATTTATACTGAGTCGAGCGGTACCGCGCGGGGCGCAGCTACTGCAATGGTACGGCGCGGATTGGTTCGCGTCGCGCGACATCAAACGCGTGGATGTCGGATGCGCTCTCTTTCCGGCGGAACGAAAGAGGGGACGCGAGAAGGTTGCGCTCGGCGACGCGACGAACGCCGCGACTGGCGGAACTAGACGTAGAACGTAGATAGCGCGAATGATTGAATTTCAAAGTCTCAACGTGAGAGCGACGGCGTGAATTCGAGTGTACACACCGGCTTTGAGCAATATCGATTTTCTCGTCGCGTCGCGTTCGACGACGGCGGCGTCGAAGAAGGCGTCGAAACTCTCGGGTCGCTCTCTCGCCTCGCGCGCGAGAAGACGATCGAAAGGTAGCATCGAGCACAAATCTACGTCTGCGCACGCGCACCGCGTGGCTCGTCGCCGCGCCCGGCTCGCGTCGCCAAACGGAAAGTGTAAGACGACCGTCTCGGCGGCGGTCGTTTCGCGACCGCTCGAGGACATGAATCGGTGCGCTCCGTGCGCTCGAAGATCGCTCGTCGACGACGCGTCGATTCGAGCGGCCGATTTCCCGTTTGAATACGCCGCAAAGTAGTTGGGTTTAGAACCACGCGCGAGGCTCGCGTACCTCGCGTACGTCGCCGCGTCGACGGTTCGATGATTCTTACGAAAGAGCGTCGTGGGCTGGTTCTCCTCCTCGCCTTCCGGAACGGCTTCGTGATTCGGAAACACTACTCGGTCGAATCGTCGGGGCACGGCGCCCAAGACTTGGCGAATATCCATCGAGGCGCTGTCTGCGGGGTACAACGCCTCGTCGACGTCGATGTGCACCAGCCACGCGACGTCGCGTTCACGGCGCGCGAGTTCGATAGCCATCTCCAGGTGCACCGTCTGCCGCACGAACAACGCGCTCGCGCCGCCTTCGCACGCCGTCGCGTTTTCGAGATACGGGCGTAAAAAAGCCTTCGATGAGACCGAGCGACGGCGCTTGTCGACGTCGTCTCTTGACACGACCACCGCGTTGAAGCGACGCGCGACGGCGCGCGCGCGCGCGTCCCCTCGACGCCCGTCGTCATCGCCCTCGACAAACAAATAAAAGCGACCGACGTGAATCCCGCTGTGGTATTTGAGAAAAGCGTGAAGCTCGTCGAGTGCGCGCGTCTCGTCGCCGAGATGAACCGTCGACGCGACGGCGACGATCGATGGAGAACCGTCGTCGCGGCGGCGCGAAAAGTGCAAGAAGACCAGCGAGGCTGTCGCGAGACTGACAAGAGTACGAGACGAGAATACACGGCGCGCGGCGGCGGCGCGCGCGCACGAGAGGAGCGCGCGATGACGCGCGAGTCGAACGTGCGCGAACGTCTTGGCGCGACGGTTTCCACGCAACCGCAATCGTTCGCGCGCAGAGACGTGTGGACGCCAACGCGCGCACCAACCTCGGAAAAACGACACACCGACGACGATGGGAAACGTCACCCTTTGACGCGTCCCCGTGAAGACGCCGAAGACGTGCGATGTGAAAAAATCTTCCACCCACTCGCGATCCCGCGATTGTATGTGGAGAAGAGTGAGAGGGATTTTTTATGGAGAAGGGTGAGAGGGATTTTATATATGGAGAACATGACCGGTAGGTACAGGTACCGGTACCTCGTGGATTGGTGTTGACGTCGCGGCGCGCGCGCGTCATCGCTCGACGCCGAGCGACGCGCGACGCTCGCGCGACTCTCACGCGCGGCGAAACGCGTTGATCTGAATAGTGTGCGTCGCGCGAGACCGCGCGCGCGCGAACGCGTCGGGACCGCGCGACGGACGCGCGCGAAAACGTCAATCGCGCGTCGCGCGTCCCGGAGACGATTCGCGGCGCGCGCGCGTTTTCGGCTCGCGACGCGCGGCGAGCGGTGCGCGCGGGGTGTTGCGCGCGCGAAGTGGTTGATCTGAAAAGCTTGCGTCGCGTGAGACCGCGCGCGCGGGAACGCGTCGGGACCGCGCGAAGGACGCGCGCGAAAACGTCAATCGCGTCGTTCATTGCGAGGAGTTCGTTAACCCCAGGCCGAGCGAGAGACCGTACATCCAAGCGCGGGCGCGATACCGGGCGCGTGAGACGGACGAACATCAGCGGTTAACTCTGTTTCCACTCACGGAGCGACGTTACGACGCACGTCGGCGATCGTCGACGTTTGACGACTCGTCAGTCGCCTACGGACGCCGGGCTCTCGCGATGATGCGGTGGAGATCGTTCGCCGCAACGCTCGCGTTGATTTCTTTGGCGCTCGCGACCTCCGTCTTCGCTGGCGACGGACAGATTGAGACGGGATCATCTCTGGCGAGCGAGCTGCAGACTTTCAATCAAAGCGCTGCGCTTGGTAAAGTTGAACAACTTCGCAAATGTTCTGTTGCTGGACCTGATAAATTGATAAAAGAAGGATCTGACACCTGCAAGACAGGCACCTGTTATGAACGCGGTCAATCTCGACCAACGTACACACGTTATGATGAATGGTGCAAAGGAACTTGTTTGGGGGAAACTGCCAACTATGATAGCGGGGATTGGGGTAGCGGGAGAGGGCGTTGCGCAAAAAAGGTAATCTTACCGCTAGTTCTCGTCTGCACCAGTATTAAGGAATGTCAACACTGTCAAGGTACCTGGTCAAGCTACGGGACGTGCGGTGAGGGATCTACAAGGAAGTACAAAGGATGCGGTAAGGCCAAGAAGTACCGAACGTACAACATTACTCAAGAAAAGGGACCCACGAGTAAGGAAAAGCAATGTGATCACGCCCACGGCGAAAAGGAAGATGGAGATTGTACAATTGCGTGCGAGCCAGTGCACGTGCATGTTGGAAACGTCCCCACTCAAGTGAGCTCGACGCCTTTCGACTTTAAGATTCGAGTCACGCACGCGAAACTTTGTGGAAATCCCGAGACGACCTCGTGTGGTACGTCGACCTCGGACACCGCAAAAGATGTCTCGTGCTCGGCGACCGTGACGACGCCTTCAGGAACACGTATTTCTGTTGTTGACACAAAAGATCTGGAGAGTCCGTTCAAGGTGCCAACAACGGACGGAGGAGACGTCGCAAATGGAACGTACACGTACAGTTACACGTGCGATGTGCTGGATCAACTTAGTCGCAAGAAGATCGCAGGGCTCAGCGTTTCAAACTCTTTCGATTTCACCGTCGAGTCGGGATGTGATTCGCAGCTCACTCCGACAGTCGAAAGAGCGATGGAGTTGACACTGTTGACATCTCACGCTTTTCTTCGCGCCTCGTGCGACGACACACGCCGAGTCAAGGAACTTATATTCCGTGAAATCGACGTTTCGCCAGCGGATGGAGCCGTTACGATGAACGAGATCGTGTCATCGGCGATTCGAAACGGGGTGGATGTTCGCAGATTCGAAGCTTGGTTCAGCGGTGGAGACTTGCAGTTTTCGATAGGCCAGTTTCTCGAGAGCACGGACTTCGTGCACTCACACTTATGCAAAGATGCAACGTCTAAGATAGAGTTCAAGGAAGTCGTATATCCATCCAGTGATGTCGGATTGGAAACGACCGGCAGCGAGTGCAAGAAAGGGATCAGGAATATGCGGGTACTTTGGCATGTAGATGAATCCATTTACGATAATGAGGACAATACGTGCGTTTACATCGACGGCGCTCTCGTCGCGAGACATCAAGTGACGACGAGTGAGGATACAACAGTGTGGAAGACGGATGATGGAATCACCGACGAGGTGGTGGAAAAAAGCGAAAAAAAGGATATAGTACTGTACCAGTTATCGGGCATCTCAGATACGCGATCGCAGTCTTCTCGTCGAGTGATATGTGTGCAGACAAACAATCACAGGGCGTGCACGGGCGCGATGTACTACGACGGGTCCGCGATCGACGTCGGCGTTCGCGCTGATATGTCTGGGGTAATGTTTCATCTTCGTGACACA
>Ga0255774_10000620_pt1 | contig 31489 bp, 24 predicted proteins | sample 101ome_17_FD_179972 | JGI IMG/M metagenome (GOLD analysis project Ga0255774, IMG submission 179972) | Coastal salt marsh microbial communities from the Groves Creek Marsh, Skidaway Island, Georgia - 101407AT metaG (version 2) | ecosystem: Environmental > Aquatic > Marine > Intertidal zone >... | reverse complement strand
ATTTTCTTTTTGAGGAGTCATATTTGTAGATTGTCTTTTTAAAGAAAAAATCGAATATCCCTAATCTAGACCCAGACAACTGCCCATCGTAATCCATCTTGTAAGCAAAGCCTGCATCCTCTGCGTCGGGGAAAGGCTCTAGGTTTTTACCTAGGTTTCTTCCATTCAATTCGAATAAGCTGATTCTATTGCCTTTGTAATGTTTCGACGAAGTGGTTCCGAAATAGACCTTGTTTGTTTCTTCATCATTCAACATGAAAACCTGTGTGATTGTATTATAGAAATCACCACATTTTGGATTACCCCATTTTACGTAGTCCAATGGGATAATAGCTTTATTCTCATTATTGTATTTTCCCTTACCATCATTCCAAAAAATGTATGATTGTTTTCCACATTGTCCGCCAATTATTAAATCGAGATATCCATCACCGTCCACATCAAGAAACTCAGAAAATTGAACCTCACTACTTTTTGATTTTGCCAATATTGACAGGAATTCATTGGCCTTGTGAAAACTACCTCGACCGTCGCCCATTAGTAAGGTGGGATTTTCGTCTGTTCTATCGTTCCAGTCTTGAATTCTTGAAATAGTCTTCCCAAGGTAAATATCGAAGTGTCCATCGCTGTTGAAGTCACCAACTGCTGACCCGTGTATCTTCAATGGAATTGTAAGGTCCTCAACTACATATCCATCATTCGAACTTAAGAACAATTTGCTGGGATATATTGCAAAAGGTTTATGGTCATACCCACCGTCGGAAAAGAAGATGTCGACCTTGCCATCTTCATTGAAATCTGCAGTGGACACAAACCTAGCGTTCTGCACCTTCGGGTATTTAGCATCTGCGAAAACTTCTTCTGGTCTAAACAGTCTTTCAATTGGGCTGTCGAGTGACTCTGGTTTTGTCTCCCACTTAAATTTGAAAGCCACCATTCGAAGCGGATTTTTTACCTGCCAGCCATAAAGAAACACTAGCAGGTCCCTGACACCATCGCCATCGATATCGACCCTCACGCCACTCTGAATCATATCGGATAGAAAATATCGGTCATCCTTCAAATTTGCTTCAGTGCATCTGTTGTCTCGTAAATAGGATTTAATTTCTTCTAAATTGTTAAGCCCAACCCAATCAGCTTCAAAAACGACTCTGCATAATATCTCATAAAAGGGAAAGTCGTCGTAATTTTCTCGCCATCTAGTTTCATAGAAAGCGGTTCTGTTGTTATAAGCCCGGCTGTTGTTGGTCGCGTCCCGTCCACTGATGAAAGGATGGTCCTTAGCCAGCATCATATCACTTAATGGCAAATTACTACTGACTGGCACTTGGTCGCCAGCATTTCTCTTTTTTGGGTTAAGGGGATTAAACGTTGCTGATTTATTTAAATTTTGGTCACTACTGTTAGTATTCCAGTTCTTCGCAGCAGCAGTTCCAACCGCCAATGTTACTGAAATCATCAAAGCACATACAAATGTGATACCTACCCCAGTCATCCCAAACACCTTTACCGTCTTAACAACAGGAGCCTAATCAACCGCCATATCCCTCTGAATATAATTGCTCGTATGAGTGGGTTACGCAATAGCCTGTTAATGACTCAACATGACCCACACAGACTCCCTAGCTATATTCAGGTACCCGTGGGACTCACTAAAACCCTACACCCCATCAGTGAGTCTGTATGGCTGATTAAAATGGTTACCACCCATCCCACCTAATCTGTCATCACTGCCCATATTGACGAAATCGACGAAAACATATGGACCTTACCCGGAGCCAAGATGAAAGGCAGGCTGGGTGAAACACAAGACTTCCGAGTGCCGCTGAGCGATGAAGCTCTACGAGTGATTGAACGCGCAAAAGAAAACATTAAGGACGGCTACCTTTTCCCCGGAAAACGGCAGCCCACAATCAGCCTTGATAGCATGGCAGCCATAATGAGAAAGCGAGGGCTAAAAGCGAGACCACACGGCTTCAGAACATCTCTTAAGACATGGATGTCAGAGACACAGCAGGTAAGCAGAGAAGTCTCAGAGATGGTGATATCTCACCAAACCGGATCTCGCATTGAGAGAGCCTACAACAGAACTGATTATCTTGAGCAGAGGAGGCCTTTGATGAAAAGTTGGGGTGAATTCCTACTTTTAAGCAAGCTTGACATGATTAAACACCCACCCTCAGCATTTAAATCTCCAAAACGATATTCCCAATAGTTTTCTGCGCTTCAACGTCATCATGAGCCTCAGATATTTGATCTAAAGAATAGACCTTTCCGATCGATACAATCAGCTCATTGTTTGAACAAAGCATATTTATCGTATCAATTGCCTTGCTTCTTATCTCGTCTGAAAATCCAAAACTTTGGATGACCCTTATCGCCCCACCTTTTGCCGCCAATTTATAATAAGGGAACGCAGGCTCTGGAACCTGAGTGGAAGAATATGCTGCTATAACTCCACCAGCTTTAAGAACTGAGATATCAGTAGGAAGATTTCCGCCAAACTCTAATTCAATGACTCTGTCTACCCCTTCCCCACCAGTTGCATCTAAAATCAAATCCGATAGCGTTGGGTCGTGACGATCTAAAACTTTGTCTGCACCCGCTTCCAAAGCATGGCTCGACCTTTGAGATGAGCCTGTTGTGGCGATAACGTTTGCTGAGCCATATTTAGCAAATTGTATTGCAAAATGGGCAACTACACCTCCACCGCCCTGAACCAGAATTGTTTGGTTTTTGACGAGGCCATCAGCAAAGACAGCGTAATATGCTGTCATGGCTGGCACGCCCAAACAAGCGCCCTCTAAGAAGTTTAAATTTTTATGCAGCACGGCTGTTTGTTTGGAATTTATAGCTATGTATTCTGCCGCCGTTCCAAAAGCGCGCCCTGGCCCATCATATCCTCCTTGTGCATTCCAAACCCAAACCCTATCACCTACTTTCCGATCCGTTACATTGTCTCCAACAGCAATCACTTCACCAGAACCGTCACAGTGAGGAATGATTTTAGGATGGGCCATTCTAGAATTATTCCAACCGGCGCGCCGCTTTACATCTGCTGGATTTATCCCAGAAGCACGCAAAGCAATAAGAATCTCATTTTTTGAGGGGGTTGGCTTGACCTCTTCGATTATCTCAAGCACTTCTCTGGCTGCACCAGTTCTTGTATAAACCGCGGCTTTCATGACCTTCCCCCGTTTCTTTTATTTTGTGGCATTGTTAATAAACATAGACCTGAGCAGGATTAACGAACTGACAATTGCTAAACACCCAATAACAGCAAAAGCGTGATTATAGCTGAAGTAAAAGCTAAGAAAGCCAAATATTAGTGGGGCACTCATGTAACTTATGAATGTAAAAAATGTTGATGCCGCTGTACTTTCGCCAACATCACCCGTACCCGCAACCCGCGTGACCTCTGCTAGAAAGAGGCCGTTCCAACTAGCTATCATCGAACCGATCAATGAGCATTTAAAAAACAAAACCCATAGGGGCTCATCAATATCTAAAGATGTGATAATCAACAAACCAAACGGTGAGCAAATCCCAAGAATTGCCAGCAAAGTTTTGGTAGAGCCAAACAAATCAGCGACGAACCCCATGATGATCCGCCCAAGAAAGCTTGATAACTGAACTGCAGCGTACAAAGTTCCAGCCAAAGCGAGAGTGAAACCGAGAGCATCAGTCAGGTAGGTTGTAAAAAATGTAAAAAGAGATCCTTGGACCGCAGCAAAGCCAACACTGGAAAAAGTAATAGTTGCTAAGTTAGGCACTCGAGCCAAAACCTGGAAAGGGGTTAAAAACAGTTTTGGGTTAAAAACTGAAGCAACAGAAAAGGGGTTTTTTCTTTCAGGAACATTGATCTCAGCCGAAACAAATCTCAGAAAAATAATACTCAAAAAGCTCGGAAATACGAGCACTGCTAAAGACAGGCGCCAATCATATTGGCCAACCATGACAGCAGCCGCCAGACCTGCGAAAGCTCCGCCAGCCGGCACCCCAGCCATCCTTACAGAAAAAAGTGTTCCCCAGATTCTTTTTGGAGTATTTGCTGCCAAAATTATGCTTCCTGCAGGTGCAGAAATTGCGTACCCAAAACCAACCAGGACAGCCGCAACAAAACCAAGCCACCCTATTTCCAAAGCAAAGGTTACAGCCGCCAATGACGCAAGAACACACCCCAAAATAAGTGCCCTTAATGAGCCTAAACTGGGTAAAATTGCGCTATTAGCAGCAAAAAACCACACAGCCCCAAAACCACCAAGTCCACCAATCAAGCCGACCGCCTCTGGCGGTAGGCCTGATGTGGCTGTAATCACGGGGGCTAATACCAAAACACCATGGTTTATCGCCGCAAGGGAAAATTGTGGAAGAAAGACCGCCAAAAAAGCAAAAATGATTGACCGGAACACCTGAATTACCTCAACCTCTAAAATAGAATGAAAATATTTTGTGAGGAATAAAAAGATGGCTAAAAAAACAGGACATTCTATTCCAGACCAACCGGAAAGCTGGCGCTGGCCAGAAAAACAATGGCGCGATATTGTTAACAAAATCAGAGCTGGAAAATCTCTTAAGCCTGATGTTTGGCCCAACGGTGCCAAAGCAGCTGTCGCACTCTCTTTTGACTCTGATCATGAGACACAAACGCTTCGATGGGGGCACCATTCTCCTGGCAAACTCAGTCAGGGAGAGTATGGCTCTAGAGTAGGTGTTCCGCGTATTCTTAATTTGCTTGCTCACTATGACGCGCCCTCAACATTTTTTGTGCCAGCGGTTATTGCTATGCTCCATCCAGATGAGCAACGGCGAGTTATTGCAGAGGGTCACGAAATAGGAATTCACTCTTGGATACATGAATTAAATAGTGCCCTTGAACCGAAAGATGAGAGGGACCTGCAAATGCGGGCAGCCGACAAGCTCGAAGAAATTTGTGGGGTGCGGCCTGTAGGAATTCGAACACCATCGTGGGATTTTAGCCCACACACGATGAGCATTACTCGAGAAATGGGACTTATCTATGATAGCTCTTTGATGGCTGATGATGACCCTTACGAAATTCTTGAAGAAGGTGAGGCCACAGGAGTTGTCGAGTTGCCAGTGGAATGGATCCGTGATGATGCGCCGTATTGGGCAATGGATCGTTTCTCTGGACTTCGGCCTTATACACCGCCATCGGGTGTTGCAGAAGTGTTTATTCGTGAGTTTGATGGCGCCTACCAAGAAGGGGGGCTGTTTTTGCTTACCATGCACCCACATTTTATAGGTCACCGTTCCAGAATACAGGTATTAGATGAACTTTTAGCACACATAAAATCACATCCTGATGTATGGATAGCAACTCACGCTGATATTGCACGATATTGCCAAGAAAAGGCTAAAATGGTTTAACAAAAAATTGGCTTTCTATTTGCAATAAATGTCAGGAGAATGTTTTTCGAGACTGGATACAGGCATCCCATCGATCTCCAGCCCTATTGACCAGAGTTGGCTGTTCTAATGCGCACTGTTGAGTTTGGAACGGACACCGTGTTCGAAAACTACATCCCGAGGGTAAACGTGATGGATCAGGTGGCTCACCTTCCAACCAAAAATTTTCAGTAACCCGCCCTCCTCCAATCTCTGGTATCGCCGACAACAAAGACTGTGTGTATGGATGACGAGGAGATTTAAAAACTGCCTCTGTGGGGCCCAATTCAACAATCTTGCCCAAATACATCACCGCTATGCGATCACACATCATTCGCACAACTGATAAATCGTGACTGATAAAGATATATGTAAGATCAAATTTTTTTTTCAAATCCAAGAAGAGTTTTAAAATGGTGGCCTGAACAGAAACATCAAGTCCAGATGTCGGTTCATCCAGTATAACCAAACTTGGATGAAGGGTAAGAATTCTTGCAAGGCCAACTCGGCGTTGCTGGCCACCTGAGATTTCATGAGGGTATAGCTCTAAGTGCATCTCTGGCAAATTAACAGCATCGAGGATTTCCCGAACCCTTTCAAACCGCTCCTCCTTGCTCAGATCAGTATGAATTTTGAGAGGTTCATCTAGGGAGCGACCTATTTTCCAACGAGGATCCAACGATGAGCCAGGGTCTTGATAGGTATATTGAAGTCGCTTTCTTAGCTTTCGAGATTGAGAAGGGTTAAGACCCGCCACCTCTCCTCCTTCGAAATTTATAGAACCAGACGATGGTTTATGGATACCCATTATCGTTTTACCGAGGGTTGATTTTCCGCACCCAGACTCACCTACTACCCCTAAAATTTCTCCCTTATTGACGGCTAATGAGACTCCATCAATTGCTTTTAAATCTCCAGTTTTACGGTTCCAGGCGTTAGTTATTGGAAACCATTTGGATAATTCATTTATTTCAAGGATCGTATCGGATCCGTCTGTTTTTTTGACTTTCATTGTTTCAGCACATCCAATCAATCATAAATTTTTGGGTGATAACAGCGAACCATGTGGTCATCACTAGGCCAATTGACTTGAGGCCGTCTTGTTATGCAATCTTCACTTGCCAACGAACACCTTGGGTGAAAGCGGCACCCACTTGGAGGATTGATTAAAGCTGGTATTTGCCCAGGTATGCCCTTTAAGCCACCAGACTTGCTCGGTAGACTACCCAAAAGACTTTTAGTATAGGGATGACGTGGCTTTTCAAAAAATTTGTCCACTGAGGCGCTTTCAGCCTCCTGGCCTGCATACATCACTGTCACACGATCACAAATCTCATAAGCGGCCCCTAGATCATGTGTTGTAAAAATTACCGATACATTGCGCTCTCTTGCAAGGCGCTTCAGCAGCTTCAGAATTTGCGCTTGAATTGTAACGTCTAAAGCTGTGGTGGGTTCGTCTGCAATTATCAATCTTGGCTCAGGCAAAAGCGCCATAGCGATCATAATGCGCTGACGCTGCCCTCCCGAAACTTCATGGGGATATTTACGAAGAATACCCTCTGGATCTGGCAGCTGAACCGTCTGAAGAAGCTCTAAAACTCTTCGGAAATGATTTTCACGTTCTGCCTTTCTGGCTCTCAGAGCAAACCAAGAACTTTGTTGTTTACTATATTTCCATTTCATCAAATCCATTATCTGAGCACCAATAGTGAACACAGGATTAAATGACGAGAAAGGATCCTGCGGTATAAATGTAATCAACCTACCGCGTATATCTCTTGCAACATCCTGCTCTTGCATATCCAAAAGATTTTGATGATCAAAAACTATTGAGCCATCAGATATTTTTGCAGAATTCTTAGGCAAAATACCGAGGATTGATCTCGCGAGCGTGGTCTTCCCACAGCCTGACTCACCAACCAAACCGACTATTTCGCCTGTTTGAATCGACAAGTTCACACCATCAAGAACCTCTGCAACCCCATTTTCGGTCGAAAAAGAAACATGGAGATTCTCTACCGATAATAGCGCGTCACCCATCGTGACTTCTCCGGGTACGAGGATCTAATATATCTCTCAGACCATCACCAAAAAGGTTAAAACCCATGACAACTAGAAAAATTGCCACCCCAGGCGCTGTTGCATACCACCAAGCCTCTGGCAAAAATTCACGACTTTCCGCGATTGTTCGGCCCCATTCTGGGCTTGGTGCAGGCGGCCCCAATCCCAAAAATCCAAGGGCGGCAGCGGTTAAAATAGTTCCACCCATACCGATGGTAGTGCGAACAATTATCGATGATGAAATATTTGGCAACACATGAAAAACCATGACCCTAAAGGGTGATGCACCAAGCGCGATTGATGCTTCAACATATGTTTCTGTCAAAGCAGAACGAGTTTCTGCATAAACCAATCGAGCCCAAAAAGGCCAATAGGTTGCGGAGAGGGCAAGAATAACATTTTCAATTGAAGGGCCTAGCGTCTGCGCGATTGCGATAGCAAGGATGATTTGCGGCACTGCAAGAAAAATGTCTGAAACACGCATTAAGCCGTCAGAAATCCAATTTTTATTATATCCGGCTATCAATCCAATTGGCACCCCTATTAGGACTGATACGCCTATTGCTATTACAGCAATGGCTATTGTGATTCTGGCGCCAAATAACATGCGTGAAAAAATATCTGAACCCATTCTATCAGTGCCAAAGAAGTGCGACATACTCGGCCCAAGTAACCGTTCTGGCGGGTGAAATTCAGTAACATCTTGCGGGTAAGGCGCTAGTAAAGGGGCAAAAAGAGCTATGAGTATAAGTCCCGCTATTAGGCATGCCCCAACCAATGAGGTGCGATCTTTTGCTAGCTTTGAAATGATGAACTTTGCGCTCTCAAACATAATCAACCCTGGGTCCTAGGATCAATCACCCCATGAAGGATATCGACAACCAGATTAACAATTATGAAAAATGCACCAGTCACGAGAGTAAAGCCCATTATAGCATTGTAATCGGAATTCAAAATTGCCTCGACGGCGTAAAGGCCCAATCCAGGCCAATCGAAGACAGCTTCCACCACAACCGCGCCAGCAATCAATATCCCAAAAATTAGGCCAATCTGAGTTACGGTTCCAATAAGTGCGTTCCGCAAAACATACTTCCATATTATTAAATTGCTGGGCAACCCCATCGCCTGTTCGTAGAGAACATAATTGGAATTTATCGCATCTAGAACACCAGCCCTAGTAAACCTGACAATCGTTGCCATTGCTGGAAAAGCCAATGTTAAGGTTGGCAGTACAAGATGTGAGAGAGCGCTCTTGAGGCTCTCCCAGTCGGCGACTATAAGGCTGTCTAAAATAAAGAAACCAGTGATTGGCTCTGGACCCCAACCATCAATTCTTCCCTGGAGCGGTGTTATTTGAAGCTCCATTGCGAACAATAACTGAAAAAGTATAGCTAACCAAAAGCTAGCAATTGCAAGCCCAGAGACTGTAAGGACTCTCAAAAAATGGTCTAAAAAAGAGTTTCGATAAACGGCGGCAAAGACACCAAGCGGAACACCTACAATCGTAGAAAAAAAGACCGCCATAAAAGTCAATTCCATAGTTGCCGGCAATCTTGCCAATAGATCCTCTGAAATTGGCCGCTGAGTGTAAATGCTTATCCCCAAGTCGCCCTGAGTTACACCAATTAGGTAATTGACTAGTTGAATATGAAGCGGCTTATCAAACCCATAACGAGCGCGTAACGCCTCTATTTGCTCAGCGGTAGCATTTTCTCCGGCAAAAAAAGCAACAGGATCAGCGGGAATGATATGGCTTATTGTGAATGTAATGATCATTAGACCAATAAGTGTGGGCACGAACCACAACATTCGGTTTAATATCAAAACTAAGACACGCATTCAACACCCCATCCTCAAAATAAGGGCGCGCACTGAAGCTAGTGCACGCCCGTATTTTAGTTACTCCATGTGAACCCAGCGCATTTCCTGAGCATTGCCAATTGGCGAGAAACGCACGCCTTTTACTTTTTTATTGTAAGGTCCAAACCATTTCGTATTGTATACAAAAATGCCACCAGCATCGTCTGTGACCATCTTTGCCGCTTTCTCATAGTTAGCGGCCCGCTTCGCCTGATCTGGCTCGACGCGGGCTTCCATGAGTAGCTTGTCAACCTCAGGCTTACAGTACCATGAGTTATTACGAGCGCCGACCTGGTCGCAAGCATACATCTCGCCAACCCAGTTGTTTGGATCTGCGTAATATGTCGATCTCCAGAGCCACAACATGTCATACATTTGCTGCTCATCCCTCATCTTTTTTGAGGCAACAGACCACGGCTCTGCCACAATTTTGCTTTTCAAGCCAATTTTACTGAGCCCATTTTGAAGTAAAGCTGCTGCTTGCTCTGTCTGCCCATATCCAGCGAGAGCTCCAATAGTGATTTCTGGAATTGGGCCTTTTACCTTCGCCAGATACTCTTTAGCTTTTTCTAGGTCATACGTGTAGCCTTTGGCATCTTTGGGGTTGCCCCAGATGTTATTCGGAACTGGAACGGGATTTCGTGCAACCGAACCAGACAAGATATTATTGATAAATGCGTCGTAATCAAACGCATACGACAAAGCCTTTCTCAAATTTACATCGTCAAACGGCTTTCTTCCGTTGTGAATGATTGAATAGAAAATGCGCATCGATTCTTCTTCAAGGACATTCATGTTACTGTCAGCTTTTAACCGCTTAACTTGGTCCTGAGGAAGGTAGCCATCTGTGCCATGAAAGTCTCCGTTCAAGAGACCCAGAACACGTGAGTTGATTTCCTTGACGGTGCGGAACTCAATCTCATCGAGATATTTGTCTCCCCATCCCATAAAGTGATTTGCGTAGCGTTTTGCTTGAAACCCAATTGCGGGGTCATAACGAGTTAACTCAAATGAACCTGACCCTGCTTCATTTTTTGATAGCCAAGTGCCGCCCCAATCGCCGTCAACCTCTTTTGACTTTAACAAGTCTGAATTAACAACATGTATGGCTGGAACCGTAGCAAGAAAAATAGATGAAGCAGCGTTGAGGTTAAAAACAACTGTGTGGTTGTCTGGAGCCTGTGTTGAACCCGGCTCTATAGATTTAGAAAATAGCGAAACAGCTCCTTTTTTGAGAGCTAATATACGCTCGATTGAGTAAACAACGTCTTTTGCCTCGACAGGGGATCCATCGTGAAAAGTAGCACCTTTTCTTAGCTTGAACGTATAAGTTTTACCATCTGCAGAGATCTCGTAGCTTTCCGCAAGCCAGGGGGTAAGTTGAGGTGGGTTGTCCAGCCACCTCATTAGCCCATCGTACATATTTAGTCTCGACGCAACTCGGCCGACATCATAGATCACGTGTGGATCGAGAGTGTCATAGGGAGAGGAATTGGCAAACACAAATTTGCTTTTTGCAAAGCTGTTCGTCGACACTCCCATTATACTCACGGCTGTCAAGGCAACAGACAGCATTAGAGCCTTAAAGACTTTTAAATACTTCATGATTTCCTCCTTTTATTTGCCTATTTTCCTGAAAATTCACCCTAAATTTTTAGAACCTATCATTCATCTGTTCCACTGAAATCCATCAACAACAAAGTCCTGGCCAGTAATGAAACAAGGCTCCGACAAACAGAGAAACTCAACAATTTGGGCTACGTCACTAGGCGTGCCGACGCGCTTAGCGGCTATGCCCTCGATTAGCTCTGCCTCTCTGCTTACGATTACTGGATTTTTTGCAACCTCAGTCTTAATCAAACCCGGACAAATGGCATTAACTAATATTGTGGGGCCAAGCTCTTTAGCTAGAGCACGGGTCATTCCAATTATACCCGCCTTTGCCGCGGCATAAGCAAACCTCGACACTGCCGCAGTTACCCCGCCACTGTGCGCGTTTAGCGACGACATTGAAACGATGCGACCACCGCCGCCGCTCAACATAAAATCTGCTGAAGCTTGGATCCAATTGAAACAACTTTTGAGGTTTATATCAATCGTTTGATCCCATTGGTCTTCTGTGATTTCCCTAATGCCCACCGGCATTGGTTTACCAGCATTATTAACCAATATATCCAAACGCCCAAAGTGAGCATAAACTTGTTTAGCTATATCCGCAGAGGCTTTGTGATCGGAAACGTCAGCGACAAAGTCAATACAGTCTGCTCCTAATTTAGATATCTCAGCCGAAGTAGACTTCATTTCAGGCTCGAGAAGATCAATTAATACGATATCACATCCACTGGCAGCGAGGCGCAGTGCGCAGCCTCTTCCAATGCCTCTGGCGCCACCAGTAACAATCGCTACTTTTCGATCACCTATCAATTAAGAGCAACTCCACAACAGATCGGAATATAAAAACATTGACATTGATACAATTTGTAAGTCAAGAAAGATTCATGTATGTGATCTTATGTTCACATATGTGAATGATTTCACGTTTAAGCAAAGAGATTTTATAAAGTGACAACGTCTGTTAAATCCGCTGTTAGGACGCTCCGAATACTAGAGCTTTTTAGTAACGCTAATAGAGACCTAACACTAAAGGATGTCACAAATTCTCTTTTACTACCAAAAAGCTCCGCATACATGTTGCTTTGCACATTGGTTAGCGAGCGATATTTGATAGAGACAGCTCTTGGCACATACAAGCTCTCAAGCTTTGCAACGGACAGCCAAGGTTGGGTTAACGGTTGGTCCGGCATGATTCGGCGCGTGGCATCTCCAGAAATGGAGAGCTTGCTAGAACGATTCGGCCATAGTGTTGTTCTTGGGCGCCTCACGTCATCATATGACGTTCAAATTATCGGCGCGCAACAGTCAGCCTCAGAAATGTCGTATAGAGTGGGAAGTAAACCATTAATTCCATCATGGTGCTCCTGCATGGGCCAATCTATGCTCTCACAGCTGCCAGAAAGTGAAGTGACGCAATACCTCAACAGCACGGTTAAACAGAAATTCACAAAAAAAACTTCTACATCCACTGAAGAAATCATGGCCAAGCTTAGGCAATGGCGTCTCTGCGGTTATGCGATTAACGTAGATGAGAGAATTGATGGTGCGAGCGGCATTGCTGTGCCAATTCTTGACCAAAATTGCAAACCGATAGCCGCGATAAATATCGTCATGCTGACACCGCAGTTTCGTAGTCAGAAAAATCAGATAATAAAAGCACTCAAATCAGCATCCTCCAGCATTGAGAAGTCTATCTTCTTTCCGCAGACTAAAAATAATCCTGAGACGAAGTCATGGCTTATCGGATAGCGGTAGATATTGGTGGCACATTCACAGATTTTTGTGTTTTTGATGACACAACAAAGCAGCTCACAACATTAAAAGTTCTGTCACAACCGACAAAGCCAGGGTCAGAGATCTTAAATGGCTTGAATGAGCTCTCTAAAACGTTTGATTTTCGTCCTGAAGACGTGGTGTGGTTCAGCCATGGAACTACCGTTGGAGTGAACACCGTCATCCAACGCACTGGAGCCGTATTAAGTTTACTTGTCACTGAAGGTTTTGAGGATGTTTTAGAACTCGCCCGGTTAAAAGTCCCAGACCCATATAATATTTTTTCTAGACGGCCCGCTCCCCTTGTTCGAAGAGACCGTGTTTATGGAATCGACGAGCGCACACTAAAAGACGGTACAATATTAAAATCAATTAACAGTCAGTCTGTGAAAAATGCTGTTTTGCGCGCTAAAAAAGATGGGGCCGACACCATTGTAGTTGCCCTTTTACATAGTTACGCAAATCCTGAGAATGAACAAAGGGTCCGAGACATCATAATGGCCGAGGCACCGGATTTAGAGATTACCCTCTCCTCTGATGTTTGGCCAGTCATTCGGGAGTATGAAAGAACTGTAACCGCAACTGTTGCTGGATACATCCAACGGCGCGTTGCTAATTATCTCACTGCTTTTCAAACTGCTCTCAAAACCGCAAATGTTCCTGCATTGCCGCTTATTGGAAAATCTAATGGCGGTGTTATGTCGGCTGAACTTGGCAAACGCGATCCAATTTCAATGTTATTGTCAGGCACCGCTGCAGGAGTAATTGGCGCTTCAAATGTGGCAAACGGGGTTGATCGTTCACACGTGCTTAGCTTCGATGTCGGTGGGACCAGTGCAGATGTTGCAATAATTTTAGATGGTGTTCCTGCTTACAGCAGTGGCGAAATGGTTGGAGAGTTTCCGATTTATGTTCCCACAGTGTCGGTTACCTCAATAGGTGAGGGTGGTGGCTCAATCGCATGGATTGATGAATTTGGAGTGTTAAAGGTTGGTCCAGAAAGTGCTGGCTCAAACCCTGGCCCTGCATGCTTTTGTTTGGGCGGCACAAACCCGACGATTACAGATGCGTTTGCTGTTTCAGGATTTTTAGTCTCTGAAAATTTAGGATACGGTTCGGTAAGTTTGGATGTTAACAAAGCCCAGACAGCAATTTCGGCAATCTCAAAAAGGCTGGGGAAGAGAAACCCCGAGGTAGCGGAGAGCATCATAAATATTGCTGTATCAGGAATGTTTTTAGAGACATCAAAACTTTTTTCAAGAAGAGGTGTTGACCCTCGACAGTTTTCATTGGTCGCATTTGGTGGTGCCGGGCCAATGCTTGCTTGTCATCTGACACGTGAGTTGGGTTTGGCTGAGGTTATTGTTCCGCTGACACCAGGAGTTTTGTCAGCGTATGGCGGTCTAATTGCAAATGTAAAAAATGATTTTATAAGAACAGTCTTTGTTACTGTTGATGCTGATGGCTTGAATAAAATCTTTGAAGTCGCTGAAACGCTCGAACTTGAAGCTTTAAACTGGCTTCATAAGGAACAGGGCTTTGACGGTGAAACACAATTGAGTTGGTCAGCTGACATCCGATACCAAGGGCAGTCGTATGAAATTGAAACTAACTTAACCCGAGCCTCTATTTTTTCGGCTGATTCTGATAGTATTCTTAACGCCTTTCATAGCGAACATCATAAAATTTATGGCCACTCTGACAAGTTGGCTGAGGTTCAGATTGTGAACGTAAGGCTGGTTGTTACCGGCTTGGTCCCAAAACCAAGCATACCAAAAATCAAAGAGTACAAAGCTACAGCAACACCCGAAAAACACACCAAAGTCTTTGTCGATGGTGAACTTCAAAATGCTGCTGTTTTTAATCGAAGTAAATTGCAACCTGGCCACCAATTTTCAGGCCCCGCGGTTGTTATCCAAGATGATACCACAACCGTAGTTTTGCCAGGTTTTAATGGATACATCGACAGCTCACAGAATATAATTTTAACCCCATGTGAGACTAAAAATGACAATTGATAAAGTAACGCTCGAAATTCTAAAGAACCATACACGGGCTGCAGCCGAAAGCATGGCCTACACGCTCTACAGGACTGCTCATTCTACTTTTGTCAAAGAAACAGAAGATTTCACAACAGGCCTTACAACTGCTGATGGTGAAACTTTTGCCACACCTACAGAACTTGGTGCAACTTGGTTTGTTGGGCTTAACTATGGCCGTGCAATTAAGATGATAGATGATTACAATCCCGGCGATATATGCATTACAAATGATCCATACTCTGGATTTGTATGCACCCACCCACCGGATATGCACATCTGGAAACCAATCTTTTATCAAAGTGAAGTTGTTGCTTTTTCAGTAGGGCATATCCACAACACAGATGTTGGAGGGGCGGTTCCAGCGTCACTATCAAGATCATTGTCGGAAGTTCACCAAGAAGGCATAAGGATACCGCCGACAAAAATCCTCACAAAGGAGGGGACAAATCAGCAAGTGCTCGATATTTTTCTGAAAAATGTCCGGGCGCCAGAACAGAACTGGGGAGACCTTAAAGCCCAAATTGCAGCGTGCAATACGGGTGAACGAAAGGTCCAAGAAATGATCAAGAGATTTGGAATTGAGACATTTCGAGAGGGTATTCCAGAACTGCTAAATTATGCAGAGAACCAAGCCCGCGCGATTGTAAAAAGCTTACCTAATGGCAAATATGAATTTTGGGACTATATTGACGAAGACGCGGTAAATGGTTGGCCGTGTCGGATAAAACTAACTCTAATCATAGAGGATGAAACACTTATCCTCGATTTTACGGGCTCTGATCCACAACTCGAAAGCTCAATGAATATTCCAACAGGCGGTGACCCACGCCATGTCCTTGTTCTTGTTGGGGTTGTGTATGTGCTTTATTCGCTTGATCCTAAACTTTATTTAAATTCTGGCATCACACGTATTTGCAAATGTATTCTGCCATCTGGCACGATGGTAAATCCAGAATTTCCAGCTGCTGTTGGAATGCGTACTTTGTCTTGCAACAGACTTCATGGATTAACATTTGGTGCTTTTGCTCAAGCTGCTCCCAAAAGGCTAATGGGGGCCCCCGCAAGCGGTGGACCAATAATGAATGTGAACACTACGGACATCAAAACTGGAAGAAGAATAATGGCCGCAATTAACCCAATGACTGGTGGCTCTGGAGGCTGCGCTGATGGGGATGGCAATGATGGGTCTGGCGCAAACCAGGGGTTTTTAAAGAACACGCCAACCGAAGTTAACGAGGTTGAGGCTGGCATTCTAGTTCACCGTTATGGATTGATGAAAAACTCTGCTGGTCCAGGAAAGCACCGTGGAGGGCTTGGCACAGAAATGGTCTTTGAGGCATTAGCACCAAATACTAAAATAACGGCAAGAAACAGAGACCGCACAAGGTTCGCCGGCTGGGGTATTGCCGGAGGAAAAGCTGGTGCTGCATCTGCTTTTGTCCGAAACCCTGGAAAAAGCAATCAAATAAACCTAGGCAACACAGACATAGTAACTGTAGACCCCGGGGACGTAATATATGTGAGCTGTGGCGGCGCTGGTGGATGGGGCTCCCCAATTGAACGAGATCCCAAAGCAGTATTGCACGATTTTAAGTGCGGCTGGATCACACTGCAGCATGCCAAAGAAATATACGGCGTGGTGATTAGCGAGGGCAGAGTTGATAAAAAAGCTACAGCAGTCTGTCGCAACATTAAAAAGTCTGAAAGCATTCAAACGCCCTCTGATAGCTTTTACAATGTTTCCAATTCACAACAAGAGTTTGAGAAAGTATGGACCAAGCAAAATTATGACACGCTGACTTTAGGTTTGTCTAAGCTACCCACCAGTTGGCGCTTTTTTGCAAAACACCAAATTTTCTCCGCAATAGAGAAAATGCCCGATAATGACCCTAGCAAGTTAGATGGAACAGCTGTGCAAACTGAATTTAATACTTTGCTTAAACGTTTTCCTGATCTCAGAAATCTCACATAGGCTTGATTTAAAACTGAACAAGGCATAGCGCGAATGAATGTACAGTTTGACGGACAAACCATTTTAGTAACTGGTGCGGTTAGGGGTATCGGAAAAACAATTTGCCACCGCTTTGCGGAGCTTGGGGGAAACGTCTGGGCGGCTGATATTGAAGAAGACCTACTACACACTATCGTCGAAGGTGTTAGTGAGGTAATTGCCTCTCGAATTAGGACTGTCGCGGTTGATGTTACCGACCCAAAAATAGTTCAAAGAGTTGTTGAGAATATACAAAACAAGTCTTCGACTGGGGCGATTGACATAACAGTCCACTCTGCTGGTGGCGTTAGGTCTAGGTCAAAAACACCTATAGAAAAAGTTTCAGACTCTGACTGGCGGATAATCCAAGCCGTAAATGTAGACGGTGCGTTTAACATAGCACGGGCCGTTGTGCCAAAGATGAAAAACGCAAAACATGGTCGGATTATAATAATTTCAAGCCGTGCAGGTATCGGCGTTTCACTTACGGGCATCCAAAGTTATGGGACGGCAAAAGCCGCACAAATAGGGCTGGTGAAACAACTCTCAGCTGAGTTAGGTCAATTTGGGATCACAGTAAATTCTGTGGCCCCCGGCTTCATGCCGACAAGCCCAGACTATGTAAGACAGTGGGATTCATATGGAGACACGAAGCAAAAAGCGATGATTGAAAATATTGCAATGCGACGCATTGGGGAGCCAAACGATATTGCCAATGCAGTTATTTTCTTTGCTTCGGATTTTGCGAGCTGGATAACAGGCCAAACACTGGCAGTAACGGGTGGGCCATAAAATGCCAAGTGCGTCAAAAAAGATTTCCATAGCTGTCGATATAGGTGGCACGTTTACAGACATCGTTTTAGCCGATCGATCAACAAATTCCTTCTTTGTTACAAAAACAAGCTCAACTCCTGACAACCCAGCTGTGGGGTTCTTTGAGGCAATAGATTCCGTAATTAAACTTAGTAATGCCAATAAAGAGGACATTGAAATAGTTTTTCACGGTTCAACCGTTGCCACTAACGCAATTCTGGAAAACAAAGGAGTTAAAACGGCCCTAATTACAAGCAAGGGTTTCCGCCATGTTCTCGAAATTGGTCGTGCCGAGATACCGCGAGAAGCAAACCTATACGCATGGACAAAACCAAAGCGACCTGTTCTGCCAAGGGATATTTTCGAAATCAGTGAGAGAGTCCGTAGTGATGGCTCTGTAGCTAGGCCCCTGAATAAAGACGACCTCGAATCAGTTGTCACAACAATTTCCAAAGGGGGGTATGAGGCAGTAGCTATCTGTTTAATGCACAGCTATATGAATAGCGCCCATGAACAAATAATAGACGACTTTTTAAAGAAAAACCTGCCTGGTTTGGAGGTTTCTATATCCAGTGATGTTTTACCCGTTTTTCGGGAGTATGAGCGCACTATGGCAACAGTGATGAATGCGATGGTGCAGCCGCTTGTTGGCAAATATGTCAGCCAACTTGAAGCAGGGTTAAAAGAGCGCAATATCCAAGCGCCTATGCTAATAATGAAATCAAATGGTGGAGTATTCCCTCCGATGGAAGCCGCCCGCTCTGGTGCACATATGGCCTTGTCGGGCCCAGCAGCTGGAGCGATAGGCGCGGCATATCTCGGTAATTTATGCAAAATCAAAGATATGATAACGATCGATATCGGAGGAACCAGCGCGGATATATCACTAATTCAGGATGGTCAAGCGGCTGTTACCACCAGTACAAAAATCAATGAATTGCCCCTTTCCCTTCCAGTGATTGATATTCATACAATTGGAGCCGGAGGTGGATCAATTGCCAGCATTTCAGAAAGTGGCGCTATTCTAGTTGGGCCAAAAAGTGCCGGCGCATATCCTGGACCAGCGTCTTATGGAAAAGGAGGGCTGCAACCAACAGTGACTGATGCAAATTTAGTGCTTGGAAGGCTACCCCCAAAATTGCTGGACGGTGAAGTAGCGCTGAATAAAGATGCTGCACAACATGCGATACAGGAACACATTGCTGAACCACTTGGAATTTCAGTGCAAGATGCAGCGATAGGTATATTAGCTATAGTCAATGAGACGATGAATAATGCCTTAAAACTTATGACGGTTGAACGCGGATTAAATCCAAAAGATTTCACCCTCGTTGCATTTGGTGGTGCTGGACCCGTGCACGGTGGAGAGTTAATGCGCCTTTTGGGATGTCAAAATCTGTTGCTACCGAGGTACCCTGGAATATTATGCGCGACCGGCCTTTTATCAACAGACCTTAGGTACGACTTTGCTACAACTCGTGTCCAAAGATCAGGACAATACAATGAAAAAGAAATCCTAGAAATATTCGATAAGCTCTCTGATCAGGCACTAAGCAAACTGTTGCAATATAAATTAAAAGGAGACACTTACGAATTAAAACGAAGTGTCGATCTTCGTTACGCAGGTCAGGGAACAGAACTCACCGTTCCCTTTTCTGACAAAACACCAATAAAAGCTTCAATTGAGTCAGCAATAAATGAATTTCATAGATTCCATGGAGAGCTATATAATTTTGCAGATAAGAATGCTGGGGTGGAGCTAATCAATTTTCGCATCACGGCGACAAGTCCTATTCAACATGTGCCGCCTCCAGAAATCCCTAACGCTAAGCTGCCACAACTGCCAGAAAGTACTTTTAGGTATGTTACCCTAAACCCAAATGGCCCACAAAAAGTTCCGGTGTGGAAAAGGGAAATGCTCCTTTGCGGTCATAGCATTGATGGCCCAGCAGTTATCGATCAACTAGACACTACTTCAATAATTTTGGCTGGTCAAAAAGCCAAGGTCGACAATTGGGGGAATATAATGATTTCTGAGGTGTTGAGATGAGTATGGCATTCGAGGACGCCAATCAGCGTTTCACTGTTGAATTGATCAAGGGTGCGATGAATGCAACACGTCGTGAAATGGAGGCATTGATAACACGAACAGCAATGTCACCGTTTATCAGAGAGAAAAAAGATTTTTTCACAGCAATTTTAAACGCCAAAGGTGAACTTGTTGTATCAACCAGCCTTACGCTTGCAGGAAATCTTGTTGATAAAGTACTTGAGACCTATCCGATCACAAGCATGCAAAATGGTGACCTATATTGGTACAATGACCCATATGCCACGAAGGGTGCAGTCAGTCATTTGCCTGACATGGTGTTTATTATGCCCGTTTTTTCGCAATCTGAAATTGTTGCATTTGTTGAGTGCTGGGGACATCTCTGGGACATCGGCGGGGCAGTTCCAGGGTCAATAAGTCCTAAAGCAAAATCAGTGTTCGAAGAGGGTATTATGATTCCCCCTGTGAGAGTTATCCAGGCTGGCAAACGAAATGACGAGGTTTTTAGAATTTTCACCCATAATTCACGATTTCCCGACATGTTGGAAGGGGATCTTAATAGTCTTATGGCTGCATGCCAACTTGGAAAAAAACGTGTAGAGGAGTGCATTAAAGTTCACGGAACCAAAGCACTGCTTCTGGCCTTTGAGACAACAATCTTGCAAACCCAACACGCACTCGAAAGCCAAATTAAAAAACTAATCCCTGAGGGTAAATGGGCCTTTCGCGATCGAATAGACAGCGACGCCGTTTCTGAGAGAGGCTATTTTGTTGATGCCATCCTTCAACATAAAAATTCAGAGTTAACAATAGACTTCACACAAACTGACCAACAAGCCGATGGGCCTATAAATTTCATTATGGATGAGTCAGTTCCAAAATTCATGCTTGGCTTATATTTAACTCGTGACATGCCCGGCATTATAATGAATGCGGGGTTTGTACGTGCTCTGGGTGAAATAAAAACAGCTCCAGGGACTTTATTATCTCCCCTCTCGCCAGCACCTTTGGGCTTAAGGTCCCATTCTATGTTCCGTGTCAATAGCGCGATTTTTGGTTGCTTGGTGCAGGCTATGAATGGTCAAGGGTCTGCGGCTTCGTGCGTTTATGTGCTCTATTATCTAAGGGGTAAAAAGCCAAGTGGCGGAGAAGAACTGTGCATTGAGGGTTTGTCCGTGGGTTATGGCGCAAGAAATTTTGCTGATGGGCTTGACGCTGTTTATTATGTAGCTCAAGAAAATTATCCAATAGAATTCGCCGAAATGGAATTTGGTCTAGAAATTGAACAATTTGGTGTTCATTGTGACTCGGGCGGTGCCGGCAGGTACCGAGGGGGCTGCGGCATAATCCGCGATGTAAGAGTGCTTCTTGATCAGATGACCCTTGGAATACGGATTGACAATTGTCGTTATCCAGCATTCGGTGCAAACGGGGGACTATCCGGCATGCCAGGCAAAGTATTAATAAATCCAGGCTGCGACAATGAAAGAGAGATTAAGCCTCTAAGTGACGGAACAATCGTTCACAAAGGTGATCTTATCCGAATAATAACTCCAGGTGGAGGAGGTTGGGGTTGTCCATTGGACAGGCCTCCCAATGAAGTTTTGGATGACTTTCTTGACGGCTACATTTCTGCAAAAAATGCCGAGCAGCAATATGGCGTTGTATTCACGATTGACCAAACAAAAGTAAACTGGGATGAAACTGAAAAACTGAGAGCTAGTCAAATCCGGCCAGCGGAAATGTTTCATCGTGAGCGTTATTACAATGCTGAGGCTGACCGTGTCAGCTGACTTAAGCTAAACGAAAATTTATAATTTTCCTGGCCATTCATCACCCTGAAGCTCGGTGTCATCATATTCCACCAAGCCGTTGAAATGAGTATCAGCATCCTCAACAAAAAGAGATGAAACCACAGATCTTGCCAGACGCTCTGCTCCAAAGCTTGCGTGGGGAATATCATTGGCCAAATTTCCCAGTGATAATTGAGCCGCATGATTGAAGCACCTTATCCGGCTAATAGCCGCTGCCCTCCCTTCTTTCTTGGCTTTAAAAGCAAAGCCTTCAGACAAATACGGGAACGCGCGCCAATCTTCTTGTTTGTCGTGCCAAACAGAAGGTGGCATGACATCTTTCCACAACAATATTTCATCAGAAAAACCTGAAAGAGCATCATTTGAACCAACATCAATACCAAACCCTGTAGCAAGGATTACTTTGTCAAAATTTTGCGAAAATCCATTTGCTAATAGCTTTAACTGGGTACCATTTTCTTCAATTTTATCGATCTCAATTCCAGTAACCAGTTCTATTCCGAGACCTGCGACACGTTTCACAGTATGCTTTGGGGGTGATATTCGGGTTTCGGTTATGTGTCTGAGCCACTCAAGCTTTTTTCTGTCAGACAAAAGTGGGAAACCCTCAGCAAAACCTGCCGTTACTGTATATTTCATTTTGTTAAGCCGTGGAACTTTGGGTGCTCTGCCCAATAATGTGACTTTGGCACCTGCCTCTGCCAGAGTTGCAGCATTATCAAATGCAGATGCAGCCAAGCCAACAATGGCTATTTCTTTGCCACCCATGGAGGAGAAATCACACACTTCAGACGAGTGTACAACTCGTCTGTCACCGATAAAGCTAAGGAATGCGCTTGGATACCTAGGCCTTGCCAAACCCTCTCTGCCGTTAGCAAGAATAACCTGCCTGACAAAAATTTTATGCTGATCTCCATTAGCGCCAACAAATTTCACAGTAGCATAATCATCGTGGGGATTGATTTCAGTGACTTTTGTTTCAAACTCAACGTTGGCATGGGTTACACTTGCGTACCAGTCAAGATACTCAGCCCACTCTTCCCGGCTAAAATACTCAAAATCTTCCCAACTACGTTCGGGAAACTTCGCATGCCACCAAGCTTGTGGTGTCAACAAGCTGTGACCAAGCGCAGGGCCAGTGAGTTTTTTTCCCGACCTTAATAATTCCATTCGAGCATAAGTGCGCCAAGGCCCCGTGTAGCCTTCCTGACTCTGATCAATTTGGCGTATATTAAAAATGCCAAGACGCCGAAGAGCAAAACCAGCCGCCAAACCGTTCATGCCAGCACCCACTACAAGCACATCGGTCAGCGCCTCTCCATTTGGCCCACTCCGCACAGGAACACCAGATTTTGTGGGAAGATCAAGAAGAGTGAAGCTCTCAGCGATAGATTTTTCGAGCAGGTCTAATGACTCTATCATTAGTCAGCCTGCTCCTCTCCAAGGTCCCAGTATAATGCTGTCATAATTTGCAGCGCTTCCCTGCAAACTGGCATTAGGATGTGCTCGTTCGGGGCGTGCTGACTACAACCAGAATATGAATGCGGTATCCAAATTGCAGGCAATCCAAGCAAATCAGTGAAAAGGTCATTACAAATCGAGCCACCCATTTGTGGTATGATTACTGGTTGCTGGCCAGTTGTTTTACCCATGGAGGCGGCAATCCGCTTTACCCAACCATTGTCAGGCTCTGTCCTGCTGGCTAAATAACCTCCCCTGTTTTCATCAGGTGGATCTTCAATTGTAACATTCGTAAAGCCCCTATCATCTAGGTGCTGCCGCAGAGCTGTTAATGCGTTGGTGTAATTTGTACCGGCAATATACCTAAGTTGGCAGTTAGCACGCGCCGAAGGAGAAACAGCATTTACTGGCCTTGCAGGATTACCAGATGTCATCGCGAGAACACAAAAATTATTCCACGCATATACATTTTCAGCTGCTGTCAGCCCGGGTTCACCCCACAAGTCATCCGGTACTGGGCCTGAGGGTCCGGAGTCAATCACAACATCTTTTAGCAGTGCACGCGTCTCATCTTTTATTGCTGGTGGGCGCCAACCCTCAACTTCTATTCTACCGTGGGAATTAGATATGCAGGCTATGGCGTTGGCTAATATTATGGCAGGGTCACTCAAAGCACCACCCCAGTTTCCAGAATGATGACCACCATCTCGTAATTCACATACTAAATCAAAATTGATTGCTCCACGTGATCCCAATGCAAGGGTCGGACGGTCTCGACGGATGCGCGGACCATCAGATGCTATAAATACATCAGCCCCAAAATCCTCCAGATTTTCTGTAATCACCTCTCTTAGCCCGAGTGAACCGTTTTCCTCTCCCGTCTCAATTAAAAACTTACAATTGAACCCAAGTTTGCCTCTGATCTCTAAAACGTGTTTCAAAGCAATAATATTTATCCAATGCTGGCTTTTGTTGTCTGCCGTTCCACGGCCATAAAGTCTTTCGCCACTAATCTCTGCACACCACGGGCTTTTGCCTTCAGCCCATTGGTTTTCCATTCCTAAAATTACATCACCATGGCCATAACCCAAAATAGTTGGCAATCCTTCATCTTCTATACGTGTTGCGAGCAAAACTGGTCCAAAGCCATCAACTGGATTTTCATACAATTTAGTATCAAAGCCCATTTGAATAAAAATAGGCTTCATCCTCTCATGAAGATATTTTTCGCAATGTTTTATGCCTGCTCTAGTTTGACTTTCAGTTGGAATTTTTACTAACGCAGTCACGTCATTTAAAAAGCCTCCTTCATCGAAGTATTTTGTTGATCTCAAAATTGCATCTTGTCTTGACATGTTTTTTCTACCCTGCCTGTCAGAATAAATATCGCTTTCGGGAGTTAAGCCCCAAATCAGTGTGTTCCACCGTCTACTGATAAAACTTGTCCAGTGATCCAGCCGGCTGCATCGCTTACTAAAAAACATGCCGCTGCCGCTATGTCCTCAGGGTGGCCAAGCCTGCGTGTGTGAATGCGATCCAATAGTCTTTTCTGTCCTTCTTCACCATAACGCTGCCATTGTTGTATCGTTGAAGGGTTTGAGAGCACAAAGCCCGGCGCTACTGAGTTGACCGTAATACCTCTTGGTGCAAACTCTACACTAAGTTGTTTTGTGAGGCCAATTAACCCGTGCTTCGCAGCAGTATAAGCCTGAATACCGGTCATGCTTGGCTTTAAACCAGCCCCAGAACTTATTGTTACAATTCTGCCCCAACCTTTGGCAGACATTATGGGAGCAAAATGCTTTGCAAGGAAAAATGCCGAGTCCAAGTTCGCTGATAAAACGTTACGCCAATCCACCTCAGAAACATCAAATATTGACTGCCCAGTTTGTCCACAAACACCACCTGCAGCTGTAACCAGAATGTCAACGTCTCCAAAATTTTGACGAATATTTTGATTCAGGGTCTCAACAGATTTCTCATTTCCTAAATCAGCAGCGAAAGAATTGAAGCCAAATTCAGAAACAACTGTATCAAAATGATCTCCCGGTAAATCAGTAACTACAACCTCGGCACCGCTAGCCAAAATAGAGGTTGCAATTGATTGTCCAATTCCACCACATATCCCTGTTACAAGCGCAAGCCGTTTTTTATTAATCATCTACCCATCCAATAAAAAAAATACATCAGCAGACATTTTACGCCGACCATTTTCAATGTCATGAATCAATTCAACAAGCCTATTTAATTTAGGTGTTGGAATACCGTGACGATGAGCTATTTGGGCCACCAAGCCAGGCTGATAATCTACTTCTGTGGTTCTCTTTCTCACGGCCAGATCCCTGTGAATTCCTGAGTGAGTTTTTGCAGACCTAGAATTAAATTCAGCAAGCCGCATCATACATTTTTTCGTTTCAGCTCGGGAGGCCGTTGGAGAAAAAGCTAATGGCTGAAAACCATTAAAACCCTCAGGCCGAACGCCCTCTGCAAATGCAGTGGCAATAACCTCTTTTCCGATTTCTGCCAGAATTGATACTCTTTTTGGATCACCGAAGTTCTTCGCCATACTATCCCCAGTGAGCGCCGTCGCAAACAGCATGGAGCCGTAGCACATTTTGCCCCAGAGATACCCCATGATGTTGCTGGTCATAATTGCATCGGGCTCAAAATGTTTAATAAGCTCATGCATCCGTCTAGTTCGATCTCTGATAGATCCATCTATTTCGCCTAACACCACTGCACCACGGTTTCCATAAAGGACCTGACCTGGGTTAATCCAATCAGCACCATAGTTAACAAAACAACCCATAACCCTCTCGAAACCGAGGATATTCTGCAAAATGTTCTCGTTTAAGCCATTTTGAGCGGATAAAACAAATCCATCACCGGACAAGTGTGGCATTAAGTACTGGGCAGCTTCGGCGGTGTGATGCGCTTTCACAGCCAATATTACCGTGTTATATTGACCGCTTAACATATTTGGCATTACACAAGGTACGCGCTGGATATAGTTTTCTACTGGACCACTTATTTGAAGACCAACATCTGAGCAAATACGGCAATGCTCCTCATTTAAATCAACCATTTGGACTCTTATACCCGACCGACTTAGCGCTGCACCAATGGTGCCGCCAATTGCACCAGCACCCCATACCAAGACAGGTTTTGAGTTTAATTCTCCAAACTGGCTCACCATGGCTCTCTCAGCACGTCTCGAGTTTCTTCAACACCAGCCAACCAAATTTCATTCATTATTTTATCTGGTTTTTGCCATTCCCCCCCGTAGGACCCATCAATCAAAAGATGTTTAATCTCGTCCGCATCCAATTCTGGCAGTTTGGTGCGGTCAATCATTGGTTTGCTGCCATTGGGGGACTCAGCGTGGGACAGACGTGTCCAAGGAAAGTTTTCAAACCAATTTCCATGTGAGGCAGTTACATCAATGGCCATCGCTTTAGCAAGCAATTTGGGGCCCTTGAACCATTCATGGAATTTTAATTTTATTTCTGGATCTTTGGTCATCAAATCGTTTAGAAGGTCACCTATTGGTGCATTACCCCCATGTCCACTAACCACGCATATTTTTGAAAACCCAGAGGACTTCAACGAGGTCACGATGTCGCGTATTACTTCCAAGAGGGTTGTCACTCGAAGACTGATTGTACCAGGAAATTTTACAAAATTTGGGGTTATTCCAAACGGCATAACAGGGAACACCGGAATATTGAGTGGCGCTGCAGCCTCAACCGCGATACGCTCCGCCAAAATTAAGTCGGTACAAACTGATAAATATGAATGCTGCTCTACTGAACCAATCGGAATGCAGCACCTTGGATCAGTTTTAGCCGCAGTCTCAATGTCTTTCCAGTTCATGTCCGCAACACGCATCGGCTTTCAAAACCTCAAAACCTCGCACAACCACACTACATCATCATTGGGTAATACAAGCAATCAAATATGCATTAAATTCATCCCAACTTTTTGATCTAAAATTTTGAGTTGATAGCACGATGATCTTGGAAGATGGAGTTACAAAATGTGAATGGGGAACTTGTTCAACGATACTCAGCCTTCAGTAGAAAAAACTCTCAGGAGGAAATACATAGAGACCGAAATTGACGGGCCAATTCCAAAAGCAAAAAATAACGTACCAATCCCTGCCTCACCCCCAAGAATCCAACCAACACTAACAACAAAGACCTCTATCCCGCTTCGAACTACCGCCAATGGTAAATTAGAGAGTTTTTGCAGCCCAGTCATCAAACCATCTCTTGGCCCTGGCCCCAGATTTGCAATTAGATATACCCCTCCACCTACTCCCGTAATCAAGACACCAGCGCAAGCTTCCAGAGTTTGCAAAGGCAAAGAGTCAAAGCTTGGAAGTCTTAGGTGAAAAAACTCAATAACTGCCGCTACTACTACCACGTTAAGAATAGTTCCAATTCCTGGTAACTGGTGCAAAGGCAGCCATAATAGCAAAACACACGAACTGACAACAAACGTCGCAACGCCAATAGTCCAACCTGTCGCTGACGCGACTCCATCGGCCAGAACTGTCCAAGGGCTCATCCCCATTCCAGAAACCACCAACAAGGCCTCACCAAAACCGAATAAAAACAAACCAAGTAACAGCATAAAAAGCGGTAAGGGTTCTGGGACTAACGTGAAGGTCTTTTCAGAACTCCAAAACAAACTTGGAATTTTCTTAACCTTAAATGCCTCAAACATAACCTTTCTATTTTGACTCCCGTTTACAAAGAATTACAAAAAAGTATCGATATGTTGGGCCAGCTTGTGGCTTTGGACGAGTTTTTTATTCACCTAAACTTACAATCTCAGGTCCAGAGTGTGGCTCAATATTCTACTCTTTAAGCATTAGCTGTTGTAAAGTTCTGATGAATTTTAAACACCAGAGGTGACTTTAAATGACCGTACCCAGCTTGATTCAACCATTGAAATTAAGAGATGTCGAATTCCCAAATAGAATAGTTCTATCACCAATGCAAATGTATGCAGCGCAGGCAGATGGGAAAATGACAGACTGGCATATGGTTCACTACGGAAAATATGCTTATGCAAAGTTTGGTACTATTTTTACGGAGGTCCTTTGTGTCGAAAAGCGAGGCAGAAGCACTTACGCGGACGCAGGTATCTGGAGCGACAGTCATATCAAAAAATTGCAAAAAATTGCGTCTTTTATTCGCTCGCAAGGAAGTATTCCAGCGGCTCAGATTGGCCATTGTGGTCCAAAATCCGCCAGACAAAGACCATATGATGGCCTGCAACCTCTTAAGAATCTGAATAACGACATTGAGCCATCTTGGAAAATCATTTCATGTAGCAAAGTTGCCGCCGCACCAGGCTATGACACTCCGACCCCACTAACGAATGCTGGTGTTAAGTTGTTAATCAAAAAATTTGGCGATGCAGCTAGGCGGTGTAATTTAGCGGGATTTGATGTCCTCGACGTTCACGCCGCTCACGGTTACCTAATTCATTCCTTCTTATCGCCACTAAGTAACTTTCGGGAAGATGAATACGGTGGAACACAATTGAACAGGAATAGATTTGCAATAGAAATTGCTCAGGAAATTCGTAAATATTGGCCTGAAAACAAACCTTTATTCTTCAGACTTTCATGCATTGATCGCTTTCCAGGAGGCTTAGAGCTAGAACATACTATTGAGCTAGCCAAGGATCTTAAAAAAGCTGGGGTCGATTTGATAGACTGTTCATCTGGAGGCATCAAGGGCCCAAACTCGTTATTTAGCCTGGCTTCTCAAAAACCACCAACACCGGGTTTCCAAGTGCCTTTTGCTGAACAAATAAAACAAAAAACCAATATAGCCACGATGGCGGTTGGAATGATTTCCGAACCCCAGCATGCAAATAGTGTAATTGAGAGTGGCCAAGCAGATCTGGTTGCGTTAGGGCGTGAAGCCCTAATGAATCCCAATTGGCCACTGCACGCTATGCGTGAGTTAACTGAGGATAAAAATTTCGACAACTGGCCACCAAATTCAGGCTGGTGGCTAGAGGTCCGACAGAGAATGCTAAACTCTTCTGACCCAAATGACTGGAGAGTTGGCCTCGCCGCCAAAAACACACCCAGCGCAAATTAAGTAATTTTAATTAGGGCACGAGGTAAACAAAAGGCAAGGATCGAACCCTCTCATTGACGCTGTTTTTTGCATTTGAGATTGCAGAAATTAGGTTTTTGGTTTTCCAATTTGAAAAGAATGACGTAGAGATCACTCTCGAGCTGTAGGACACAGAAGCCCTAAATTAGCCATTAGCAAAAATAGACCTTAATGGCGGAGCGGATTATCTCTAGAGATGTTTTGAAGTGGGGTGTGCGCAGAGACGAAGAACTCCGCCCAACGCCGTTTTACTCCGACAACTCCGCTCCTACTATGCGTTTGTGGAAATGTATTATTTCGCACGCAACGCATATTTCCCGATGCTGGCACCGACCATCCAGCCATCACGCAAGCATGTCATGAAGTCACCTGGTTCATAACAATCCCCCACAGCAACAAATGGAATATCTGATGCTTCCAATTCGGCCCGCATCTCGTTGTTCGGCCGAACGCCAGTCGCGATGACAAGGTAGTCCCCCAAGACGTGTTGAGAGAACGCAACTTCTTTAGAGGCGATTTCGATCTTAGCACCTGTGATACCTAGCACCTGAGTATTGATCATGATAGTTGCACCAGCATGCTTCAGCCGTTCCAAAATTTCAGAACGGTTACTTTTCGAGATTTTCTTGGCGAGCGAGGCTTGCGCCTCAATTAGTGTCACGTTGCAATTCCGGCTGACTAGAAGATCCGCAGTCTCCACACCCGTCGTGCCACCTCCAATAATCGTAACCCGAGCAGACCGTGCAATGATTTCTGGGGTCTTTAAGACGTCCCATGCCTGATACACCTTTATGCAATCATCAAGCTTTGACACATCAAAAGGCGCCGGATTGGGCAAAGCACCAGTCGCTAAGACAACCAAGTCTGGCGCGAAAGCAATAATTTTATCTAACGCCGGTTTCATTTCGGTCCGCACCGGCACGCCCATTTTTCTGACTTCTTCCCAAGGATACAACCAAGCTGCTTCCACCTCATGTTTATGAGGCGCAGCGACGGCCAATGCGACTTGACCACCGACGTCCTTCGATTTTTCCCAAATTTCTACCTCATGTCCATGCCCCGCAGCAATTCGTGCGGTTTGCACGCCGCTAACCCCTGCCCCCAATATCAAAACCCGGCGTAAGTCTGTGTTACTGTCGCGCTTTTCCACCAATTGCGGTTCAGCTTGTTCCAAACTCTCAAACTCCGTTCCAATCATTGGGTTTTGAACACATGAAACATCCTTTTCGGCGGACAACCGGTCGTGACAAACGTTGCATGCGATACAGCGCCGAATAGGAGCGTCCACCTCACCAAATGCCTTCGCACACCAGTAAGGATCGGCATAGAGAGCCCTACCCAGCGAAATGAAGTCAGCGCTGCCAGACCGCAGAACGGCCTCTGCGTCTTCTGGCTCAACCAGTCGCCCGGCGACAAAAATTGGAATCGAAACAGACGCCTTTATGGGCTTGGCATAGGGAGCCAGACAACCGCGCGAAAACGATGGTGTTTGGATACAGTACTTCGATAGCTGTGGCGTTTCGTTGGTTCCACCGGACAGGTCTAACGCGACCACCCCGGCCCTCTCTAATCCTTTTGCTAAGGCAATAGCTTCCTGCTCAGAGTAACCGCCGTCCGTGAATTCACTCACACTAAATCGAACCATCACCCGTAAACCTGGCGCCGCGTCCTGAATGCGACCTACGGTTTCAAGCAGGAAACGCATCCTGTTTTCAAGTGAGCCGCCATATGCGTCTGATCGCTTATTGATGCGCGGCGTAAAAAACTGCTGAAACAAATAGCCATTGGCAGCATGAATTTCAACGCCATCATAGCCCGCAATCCACAGGCGCCGTGCGGCGTTGGCAAAATTCTTCTGGACCTCAGCAATTTCATTAACCGACATGGGTTTAACGTCAGCACCATTCTTAGGATTGATCCACGCCGAGGGCCCAACAGGAGGCATGCCCGGGACATGTAACAAGGCACCGTGATGGTTCAGTTGTCCAAAAATATGACAATCGTAGGCCTTAATCGCTTCGACCAAGCTACTCAGACCTGGGATAAACCTATCATGGTAGCAAACAGGGGTGTACATGTGCGCCCGCGCTTGTCCGGTAACACCCATTGCCGCCGTCATAATCATCGCGACACCACCTTTGGCGCGCTCGACGTAGTATGACTTATCCCGCTCGGTAATCAGACCATCACTGGAACTGAAGTTAGTGCCCATTGGGGCGAGCGTAATTCGGTTTTTGAGGATCAAATCTCCAATCGTGCCTGGCTGCTCAATAAGCATCGTAAAATCTCACTCTTTTTGGCGCGTTGCTATTATATTGGTATCAAAAAAATTGATAGAACAAGAAGATTCAAACCACTGCGTAAAGTATCAGTAGCGAGAGTGGGTGCAAATAAACATGGTTTAGGGACCATGACTTGAACCTGCGACCTTCAGGTTATAAGCCTGACGAGCTACTGGGCTG
>Ga0255774_10000619_pt1 | contig 31624 bp, 41 predicted proteins | sample 101ome_17_FD_179972 | JGI IMG/M metagenome (GOLD analysis project Ga0255774, IMG submission 179972) | Coastal salt marsh microbial communities from the Groves Creek Marsh, Skidaway Island, Georgia - 101407AT metaG (version 2) | ecosystem: Environmental > Aquatic > Marine > Intertidal zone >... | reverse complement strand
TTTTTCACTTCACCACCCGCCGCTGTGTACCACCCATTAGCGATCCATTTTTTACACCACTCCGTGAGTCCCATTTTCACGTAACGACTGTCCGTGTATATCACGGCTTCGAGTTCACCGAGTTCGATACACTTTTCGAGTGCACGAATAACGGCCGTCATTTCCATGATATTGTTCGTACTCGTATGAAATCCACCCTCTACCACGAATTCGGGGTCATAACACTTAGCTGCCCATCCACCCGGTCCAGGGTTGTGGAGACAACTCCCGTCTGTGTAAACTTCAATCATTCTTACAGACTTATGATTTTTTAACTTTAAGCAAAATGTTTTCGAAAAAAAATACTTTCTTTTTTCGAAAAAAAGTTTTCAAAATAAAAATAATTTTTAGTAATTAAATTTTCCTCCATATCCACCATTCGAAGAAATGGCGGCACTGTTTATTGGGTTGTTGGTCTTAAGTATAGGATGTCTGTTACTAGAGGTCAAAGGTGTGTTTCTAACACTCGGGGTATTGTATCCCTTTTTATCAAGAAACACGAAATATCCTATAACAAGTGCTAATATAACCATTGTAACAATCAACATTATTATACCCGTGTTTGATTTCTTGCCATTCTGAGTTTTAGACTCTTCGTTAGCCATTTATATTAATGTATATAATAAAATTTAAAAGTGTTGTTCAGATTTAAATTTTATGTGTTACTACAATTTTCTAATAAACAAACTTAGTTGGAGAACGCGAGGCCACCCATACCGGATTGGATACGGAGGACGTTGTAGTTGGTCGCGAACATGTGGAGAGTCTTGTTCGCGGAACCGGTCGAAACAGTCTTGATAGCGACTTGGGCGTTATCAATACGAGAGAAGTTGCAGGTACCGGTTGGTTGGTGTTCTTCTGGCTTGAGCGCGAAGGAGTACGCGTAGACACCTGGCATTGGGGAGCCAGAGTGGTGAACGAATGGTTGCACTTGGTTGAAGTACTTACCCTTTTGTTCCTTGAAGCGGTCTTGGCCGTTGAGGACGAGCTTGAAGGTGTCCAAAAGACCGGCGGAGTCTTCGGTCCACTGGGCGCCATCGGAGACAACCATTGGGGCACCAGCGAAGGAGGTGGAAATGAGCGCGTTCGAGGTGACGTTCTCGGCGACGTTGGAAGAAACAGTGACGGCGGAGCCAGTGAAGTTCCACAAGTTAGAACCTTCATCAAGGCAGAAGACGAGTTCCTTGACTGGGTGGTTGTAAGACAAGCGCTTTTGAACTTCTTGGCCCGCGGCGACGGTGTCGGTACCGGTGTGCTGGACTTGTTCGATGAGGTATTCGTGGCCCTTTTGAGCGAACCGACGGCGCTCTTCGGTGTCGAGGTAGATGTAGTTAGCCCAGACCTTCAAGGAGTTCTTGTCGACGGCGGTTTCGAATTCGGACGACAAATCGAAGTCGAGGCGGACCTCGTGGTATTGGAGGGCGATCAATGGAAGCGCCAAACCTGGGTTGCGGTTGAAGAAGAACAAGAGTGGCAAGTAAACGGTCTTGCCCGCGGTGACGGACGTGGTCATCTTACCGTAGTTGGACTTCTTAGCTTCATCGAGGTAAAGCTCCGCGTACAAACGCCACCACTTTTGGTAGTGCTTGTCGATACGCTGACCACCAATGGACAATTCAACATCCTTGATGGCGCGCTCGGCGAGCCAGGCATCGGCATCGACGCCCTTGGCCTTCATTTCGACGTACATGTCGGCGACGAGATCACCGTTGCGAGCGACGGTGACGGAAACGCGACCGCTGTTACCGGCGGAGCCGTTGACGGTTTGTTCGATGTTTTCCATAGCGAAGTTCGTGTGACGCTTGTACACGGCTTGGAAGAAAGTGACTTTTGGGTTGCCCGTAAGATAGACATCTTGGGCACCGTACGCGACGAGTTGCATGAGACCACCGGCCATTGTGAGAGTTTTGTACTATATACCAAGAAAATAATTTCGCGAAAAAACTCAGTTTGATTTTTCCTGATGTACTGTAAATGACCGACGCCGAACCACAGGAAGAAGAGATCATCCAAGATTCTGAATCTGAATACGAAACCGAAAGTGACATTGGAGAGGATGAAGAAGAATTTGAGATTGGTGAGGAGGGATCCCAAATGTTCGAAGACATCGACGACGAACCACTCGAAGGAGAAATGATGGACATCGGAGGTCTCCTGGGTTCTCTATTTTCTACGGAAGATGGAGAGACCGTCGCCACGGCTCTCGTGAATATAAGCAAACAATTAGAAACTCAAAATAGAATTATGGTCAAAATCCTTTCTCAACTTCAAAAAGGTGCTTAGAAAAATGACGCGCATGTAACGAAAGGAGTAAATCATGGATACACATTTCATAAATGGAGATGCGAACCCTGAAGAGACAAACGCCATAATGTGGACTAACCACATTCAGTCTCTCAACCATGAACAACTCATGAACCTTTTGACCCAATTGGAAGATATGTGGGACATCCAACGACGTAATGATGAAGCCGTTTCCTTTCAACTGGGTTTTAAAAATTTTTTCTCGATGCATGAACTTGTACCTGAATCGGGTCTTCCACGAGACACGGTAGACATAGAGTGTGTTTCAGCTAAATACAAACGAATGAATTTGCAACTCGGTCAATTGTTTCACAGAGCGGACGCATTGAAAATTTTAGACTTGGAAGATGGTGACGACATGAAAGTATCTATGCGCATTAATCGCCTGATAGATCAGGTCGACGACGCATGGCAAATTGTTTTCAGACACACCCGAATTTATGAACGAATCAACAAACCTACCTACATCCCAATCAATCCCGAATCAGATCCATCTATTTTTAGGTGCTCCACTATTTCAAACATAGATGAACTCAGTCCATATCAACAAGCTATTCTTTCAATTTTGAAAAAGTTGTATCAATCAAACATCAAAAGATACAAAGGTCACTGTTGCAGACAGATTCGAACTGAAAATGGTCACGATACACGAGCGTGGAAGCAGGAACAGAGAATTCAAGATTACGTGTACGGTGTAGCACAAAAGGAAACGGAATTTGAACTTTGGAAAAACTTGAGTTGCAGAGGATCCGCATACTCGGATGTTATTCGTCATTTGTCGAACTGTAATGATATGCAGTTTCCAGAAATCAAGAAGAACAGACACGTTTGGTCGTTCAAAAATGGTATTTTTGTGGGTAAAGTGTGGTCAGCGACCACCGGCCTTTACGAAACAGCTTTTTATGACTACGATTCAAAAGAGTTTAAGAACTTGGATCAAGCTGTTGTGAGTTGCAAATACTTTGACGCCGAACTCGAAGATTATACCTCCACTGAGAAATGGGAAGACATCCCAACACCATACTTTCAATCGATTCTCGATTACCAAAAGTTCGATGCAGAGGTTTCAAAGTGGATGTACATCATGGGTGGTCGTTTGTGCTTCAACGTGGGTGAAATGGATGGATGGCAAATCATCCCATTCTTGAAAGGTATCGCTCGTTCGGGCAAATCCACGCTAATCACGAAAGTGTTTGCTCATTTCTATGACGTAGATGACGTGAGGACGTTGTCTAACAATGTCGAGAAAAAATTCGGACTTTCGTCCATCTACGATGCGTTCATGTTTATTTCACCCGAAATTAAGGGGGACGTTTCCTTGGAACAGGCTGAATTTCAGTCGATTGTATCCGGTGAACAGGTGTCCGTGGCCGTGAAACATGAAAAGGCGAAGACCATGGTTTGGGAAACTCCGGGTATTTTGGGTGGAAACGAGGTTCCAGATTGGAAGGATAATTCTGGGAGTGTTCTTCGACGTATTTTGACTTGGAACTTTGGAAAGCAAGTAAAGGATGCAGATCCAACCCTTGAGAAGAAGCTCGAGACAGAGATTCCAATCATTCTCCAAAAATGTATCAGGGCTTACTTGGAATATGCACAACGATACGCAAACAAGGATATATGGAACATTGTGCCTCAGTATTTCAAGATGATTCAAAAGCAGGTTGCGACTGTATCGAGCACACTCGAGAACTTCCTTCAGTCTCCGAATATCAGATACGGCGAGGGTTTGTCTTGTCCCCAAAAGGTATTCGTCGAGAAATTCAACGAGCACTGCAGTGCAAACAATCTTGGAAGGCCGCGTTTTAACCAAGATTTCTACGCGGGTCCGTTTAGTCAAAGAGAGATCGAGGTGCGGGTACACACGGGTATCTACAACGGTGCGCCATTTAACAGACAACCGTTCATCTTCGGTCTCGATATAGTTAACGACAGTCTCATATCGAATGAAGACGATGTTTAATAAAAAATGTTACTTTAGATTAATATGAGTAGTCAGGCCCCCTCGTCTATTCGAAATTTTATTAAGTCCTCGAATGTACAAATACAGCGGGACAACTCGATGCCTCGATCGTTTAGAAACAACATCATAAATAACGAGAACATGGGCAACTTTGCACAGTTCGTTTATAATAGCAATTCGAATAACTCGCCACCACCAAAGACCATAAAACTCAGTGGTCTCAATCCTGGTATGTACAACGCCACCATAAACAAGAACTACGACGCCACACAACGCGTAGATCTCAAACAAATTCTTAGAAAAAGGCCATTCGGTAAGACTTCGATCGGTCAGGGGTTATTCATAGAAACTAAAGAATTGGCTGGTGTGTATGGTCGATTCAAAACAGGCTTTTCTCACACCATAAATTATGGTGAGAAGGGTAACATAAACCAGAATTTCTTCACGGTGCAAATTAAGTTTTCTATCACGGATGGAAATGAAACAAACGGTGGTACCTTTAACATATACAAGAATGGTAAAATCCGATTCTCGGGTGGTTTCGTGGGTAAGAATATAGAAAACCAACCAGAGCTCGTGCGAAAATTCATGGTGAGTAAATACACACAAGGACAGCAATTTTTTTATAATCCCATCGAATACAATAATTTGAGTGGACAATTCAGAATAAATGGCGTAATAAAAAACATGGATTTGTTGGCGTCCCGTGGGCGCGTGTACAATCTTAAAATAAGTTACGACCCGGAAATTTCACCCATGATGTACGTGACTTACAAAAATTACAAATACATTGTCGCTAAATCGGGAGCTGTTCAGATTTCTGGTGCAGAGAACTACGTCGAGATGAAACGCGCGTACGACGCTGCAGAAACCCTATTTTCAATGCTAAACACGAAGGGTCACATAATGATAAAAACAAACATACCAATGAATATGACGAAGAAGAAAATCACTCGTGTGAAGGCATCGTCGTGCCCCAAATCTAGAAGACCGCCGTGTAAGCCGGGTTTTGAAGCGAAGAAAAATCCACAAGGGGATGAGTGCTGTTACAAGGTACCAAAGAAGAAAAGTACACGCAAATCTCCCCGAGCAAACGATCTCAAGGTCACTTACGACAAGGACGGTAACATGTTCATAGGTAAGAAGAAATGCGATAAACTCACTAAATCTACGTTGTTAGACATGGCCAAAAAGCTCGGTGCGGTGGGTGCGAAGGACAAGAATAAAAGGGAAAAATTGTGTGAGATGATTCGAAAGCTTGATTTGGGTAACAGCAACTTTAACGTTAAGGGTAGATCGTGTGGTACATACAAAAAGAGTGAACTCGTGGGTATAGCCATGAGTAAGGGTGTGGAAGTCACGGATGCCGACACGGTAAAGAGCCTCTGCGAAAAACTTAAGATTAGAAAGGAGAAAAAACGCTCTAACAATGTACTCGCTCGAGAAATAAACAGGGAATTAAAGAAAAATGCCGCAAACACCGAAACTAAAAAGAAGAGACGTCTCAACAACGCGAGTGTAAAGAACGATATCGTTAAATTGTATGGAGAGCGATGGATGAAGAAATACAAGAATGTTATGAACCTAGACAAAGACGTGAGAGACGTAACAAAACTCCTAAATAATTATTCTAAAAACAAAAACCTATCCAACAAAAAGGGTATTCTCAAGAAAATGCCCGCGAACGACATCAAACGCGTGACTGTACAAGAGTGGAAACTTAACCGAAAGTTGGAATACGACACTAAACTGGCGCGCGCAAAATATGGTAAATATGGAAACGCTGTCGTGAACTTTGTGGTGACTAAGAAGCCCACGGAAGCGCAGATTAAGAAATTCATAAAGATTAGGCAAAATTTGGCTAAGAACAAGTGATAGATTTATTGATGAGCTTTTCTGGTTCAGAAGCCTGTTTTATGTGCTTCGCGTGATATGAAAAATCATATCCAACGAAGCGATCCTTTATTGAATCAGACACACCCATTATTTCAAACTTTCTTTCTATCTGGGTGCACACAGCCTTCTTTTCAAGTTCGAGTAATCGATCTTCCATCATGATAAACTCTTTTAGTGATTCTTCACTCAATCCATCCAGTTTCATTGTATCGAACATATTCTTCGACATACCATGAGACATGTGGAAATTTTTAGTTTTGTATCCAAGGGAGCCGACATTTTGGTCTGTATAATCAATCGCAAAGATAAAATATAACAAAGCTAGTACTATGATTATCCAAATCATTCGTTATTATTAGCAAACATAATAAATACATCTTTCACTTTGTGAATAATGTTGAACAACTCGTCATCAGTCTTTACGAGACTTGGATCTACGATTTCAAATTCTAGTTGATACACAGTAGATTCTTCCGAATCGATGTCTTCGGCATCTCCAGTGACCGCGGTGACGTCGATGGATAAATTTTTACGAACAAATGAAACGCGATGTTTCGTCTTCTTTTTATCCATTTCTCCTTCGTAGTCTTCGAGTGGAGTTTCAGTAGAAACACTAAATCTAATATCGTACGGTGTATTTTTCAACTTGTTGAAATCTTCCTTGTGTACATTGGTCTTCTTCACGATATTTTCAGTCCCAGCATCTTCATCGATAGAAATTCTGAGATTGTCGCTCTCTCTGTAAAAGACTTCTTCATTCGTGACGACAATTTTTTCCCAGCCAGTATATTTTTTTAAACCAGCGAGTGCATATTCATACGCACCCTTTCCTATGTCTGTATCGAATGTACCACAGTTGAACTTTCCAAGTCTTATTTCAAATTCAACATTTGCTTCATTTCTGTGCTTTTCAAAGATTGGTTTTACAACTTTAAACACACTGGAGACGTCCATCTTAATTCTTGTAAATAGCGCGTGGTATTCTTAAGCCTTTTTTGAAGGTTTAACTTATATGCATGGATTTCTTAACTTAGGCAACACATGTTACTTTAATTCAGCTCTCCAGTGTCTTTTGCACACACATCAAATTTCGGAATACATATATAAAACGCCATACGAGGGTGAGTGTAAATTCACGAAATTATACAAGGAGCTCGTGCACACATATTTTTCAACGCAAAAGAGTGGATGCTTTGATGTGAAAAAATTATTGACTGAGTTTCAAACTACATTTCCGAGATTTACGATGTTTTACCCACACGACGCACAAGATGCACTCTTTTCTATCGTAGACATTTTGGAGAAAACGTATCCAGACATAAAAAAGATGATATATGGAAATAAGAAGCAGATAACGATATCACCCACAAGCAAGACTACGCACGATGTTCCATTCAGTGTAAATATACTCACGGCTACACATGGGGTATCAAAGGTGAGCAGTCTGATCATGAAACAATCGGAATGGGACACACTCGAAGATTACGTGGACGACGACGGCGTTAAACACCACGCGGCCGTGACTCGAACCATATTAGACTCCATACCACCCATACTCATCGTATCTTTTGATAAAAAGAGTAAGATTGAATTGGAATATACACTGACTTTTGATTCTAAATATAAATACGAGTTAACCTCTACCATACTCCATAGTGGTGTGCAGCAGGGTGGACATTATTACTCCATGACTAAGTTCGGTGATAAATGGGTCGCACAAGATGACGAGACTATTACGGAGGTAAAACCCAACAGGGTTGATAGTTATTACGTATTGGTATACAAAAGAAGTAGTTAATCATTACATACACTTTAGGAAATCGGTTATTTTTATGTCTTCTTTTATGTTTACGAGTGTCCTATAAAATGTGCGTCTATTATTTGGATGTGTTTTATCTTCTCGTATCTTGAGAGGTTTCCACCACATGGGTATTTCATCCGTTATGTAAGCACATTCGACGATTGCACCATCTTTTAATAGTGAATAATCAAACTCTTTATTGGGTGGAATTATAGTTTCAAATATAAGTTCACCCTTCTCTTGCACAAACATTCGCCATTGATCGTATTGATATTTGAGTTTAAAATCAATAGTGTTTTTCTCTCTCGGTTTCCACTTAAACATGGTTTCATGTGTACCAATTTTGACTGATTCATGCACCGGGGTGAAAATCAATCCATCTATTTCTTGTGAAACGGTCGGTAGATATTCATTAAGAAATGCATCGTAATCACAGAGTAAATGAAACGTTTTCACACGGAGTTTCACTGCGTCAGACTTGAGCGCCATGAGTTTTTTAGTGATACCTTCGCAGTGCGCCAATCTCTGAACAAAATCCTTGTGGCCGACGGGTGCACCAGAATCGGTCAAACAGTCGTACACCATGAATGTATCTTCGTATAATTCTCCTTCAAGTATGGTACCTTCATAGACGGGTTTTCTGAAATTGAGTGGACACACAAACAATTCCATAGCTCTATTCACAAACAGTGATACTTTCTTATTTTGATACATGAAACATACCATCATATAACGAACTCCATCCGTCTTCTCACATACCACGTAATCGTTCTTACGAAGAATGTCGAAGTGTTTGTACTCGATGGAAATGGGTTGACAACCTGGAAATCTTCCAACAACTCCCCATGCATTTTCTATGTATTTTATCGCGTATGTGTAAAGTGGATCTTCCCTCTTTACAGATACTCGGGACATCTTGTTTTATATTTTCACTTTAATCTTTAATTGGCTTTAATACCAGATGCACTCAACAGGTTACTTACGCATTCATGGCTATATGTCATCACCAACTTAGATGCTGTATATGCATGAATTTTAACACCCAACTCTTTGAATCGGTGAAACATCTCACCCATCCTCGGGTAAATCTTAAACGAATTCGACCGTTTGTCTTTGATATTCTTAATGACGTTCTTGCACATCATCAACCAACATCTAGAAGAGGTACTCTTCACTTGGTAGATATCCTCACTCACCATTTTAGAAACCTCCGTGTCGAAATCCAAACCCATCTGCTCAACCGGTTCATCGTACCCACTCTTCACCTTCTCCTTAAACATATCCCAGTTGATACCCTCTTTCACACCTGGGAAAACGAGGCATCCAACCCCTTCGTGCTTATCGAACACTTTGTTTATAGACTGCTCATCCATACTGATACCAAAATCGATAAACAATATCCTATCTGAAGTTTTCATGTATTTGTGAATCATTTCCGACTTATCATACGGATCATCATTGACGTACACGACTTCATTTTGAACATTACCCTTTTGAATGCACGTAAGATTAAGTCTCAACACCGTGTGTAAAGTCTTCACATGACATGATTTACCACGAGTAACAATTATAGTGGACAACTTCATTTAATATACTTATACATCTAAGCCTTAAGCCTGTGTTTCAACGAACCACTAAATGGTAGATTTCCTACGTGACCAAGTGTCGTGTAACAATCTGCATAGATCTTACCCCCAATCTTTTGCCATCGTCTACAGAATGCATAATCTTCGGACAAGTATCTCTTGGAATCTGGGTCTATCATGCAGTCAAATACCGCACAATATTTATCAAAGTCCCTATTTTGGTGATCGTTAACGCAATCTAGGTCAGTGTAGTGTTCGTGCATCTTTTTGAGTGCGTCTCTAGAGATGACCATAAATCCGGTTGGGCCATCAAGCACCTCAACAAACCCATTTTCAACGGGTCTTCTCGTAGCACCGATGTTAGCGACCAAACTCGATGAAAGCATGGCCATATTTCTATCGTCACCCTCTTCGGCGGCACGCTTCGCTTGATCCCACATCACGACCTTCTTTGGGTAAATCGCGACAGATACATCATGCCCAGACTTGACGAGACGAACCACCGATTCCGGATCAAAGTCCACGTCAGCGTCTATAAACATGAAATACTCGGCATCCGTTTTTTGCATGAATCTACCGATCGCGACATTTCGAGCTCTGTGCACGAGACTTTCGTTTTCGGTGGTATCAATCATGAGTTGAATACCTTCTTTGATTAGACGTATTTGAAGTTTAATTATGCTCGTCATGTATTTTTCTAAACATAATCCCCCATAACACGGTGTGCTAAGGAAAAGTTTGACCATATTTAAATATATTACATTTTATCCTCTAAGTAACGTTTTATAATATTTTCTATCTTATTGATCGTAGGTATAGATATAGAACATTTATCACTGATTGTGTTTTTGCTCACTTTACCATTCATGACGATGTATATCACCACCGACGCAACACTATTCGGTGTTTTGCTCATCAGATCTACGCAGTTTTCTAATTTAGAACACATTTTATTGCATTCATACCTCTCTTCTCGCGTGACTTCGAATGAGTTAAGTAATCTTTGCATGACGTTGAACGGTCTCGTCACGTAATTCTTCTCCGTTTTACCAAGAAGTGTGTCCTTGAACATTTGTGTTGTTCTACTCACATCTTTGCTTTGGATGTTGAACATATCAGCTATTTCTTTTGTTGTTCTAGGTATGTTTGATAATCTACACGCATATAATACACAATTCGCTTTTATACCCGAACGCACGGCACCTCGCGTAAGCTTTTCTACATTAAACTTTCTATACATAATCTTTGCATCTTTCAATACAGATTCTGGTAGTGTGTGACAATGTTCATCTATACTCTTGTATGCATGAAACAATGATCTATCTGTGTGATTCATAGATTGGTGAAAGTTAATCTTGGCCATCCGCTTGTTCTCGTATGTCGAACCATATTGCGTTGATATGATTGTACCCTTACCCCACGAATCGGAAAATAGCTCGGGATTTGGGTTTGGATTTCCGCACCTAGATGGATCATTGATTTTTCCATCTTCTCCGAGACCACTCGTCCATTCGGGACTATCATCTACGTAGTGTGCATCCATTAAACCGCAACTAGAACACACGGGTACACTTCCTCTCGGGATGACCTTCACACCCCCACATTCTACACAAAAATGAGTATTGATCGACTTTCTTACAGTTGGTTTGTTAATGAGTTTGTCCACATCGGACCATATAGCAGCCAATCCTTCCATAACTCTTATCTTGGTTTTTTGCATTGTACAAATCCGCACTTAGGTAATCAAAAATTGTTATTATCCGCGGCTATTTTAGCGTATTCTTCGATGGAATCAACGAGTTCTTTGAATCGCCTGGAGCCGGGGCTCCTGGGTTCCCACTCAGCCCATTCTCGATCAATGGTACTGTAGCCGGGTGGCGGTAACACTTGACCATCTATCTCGTCGTCTGGTACAATGAAATCATCGAGATCACTCTCGTAATCGGATTCATCAACTATGGTACTCGTTTCGTCTTCATCTATTTCATCGTGAATTACATACAAGTTATCTTCTACATTTACAAATACATTTTCATTGTTAGCGTAATGTTCACATAGATTTTCTGGTTGTACAAGTTCTTCGGATTCATCCAACGCATACATTCTCGCACCTTTGTATACCATGGATGTTTCCAAGTAGTAATTCACGATGAGATAATCGCCCATATTTTCCTTTGTTAGTGCATATATCTCATCGTCAACATCTTCTATATTTAACAACACCTGTATTAGATCCCCAGGCTGGATTTCTGAAAACTCAATCATCTGTCTTAAAGTTTTAGGACAAAAATATTTGTAGGTAATAACACGCGATGGGGGTTGAGATTTTATCAAAAGATGGATGTAGCTACTGCACACATGCAGAAAACTTATGCAAGGAACTTAACTTGGATTACACAAAAATAAACGTCGATGCCGAAGAACTTTCCACCCGATGCGGAAAACGCACAACAGTTTATCCACAGATTTTTATGAATGGCAAACACATTGGATCATTTTTCGATTTCCAGGATGAGATTGAATCGATGGAACCCATGCTTCTTCCTACACTAAATAGGTTTACCGTGTTTCCGATCGAACACGATAACCTTTGGGCTCTTTACAAACAGGCTCAGATGAGTAACTGGACGGCGGAAGAAATTGATTTATCAAAGGACATGGATGATTGGAATACACTCAGTGAAAATGAGCAACATTTTATTAAGACTATTCTTGCATTTTTTGCTGGATCAGATGGAATTGTATTTGAAAATCTCAACAATAATTTTGCAGATGAAGTACAATTGACCGAAGCTCGTTCATTTTATGCATACCAGGCACACAACGAGATGGTACATGGAGAAACATACAGTAAATTGATTGATAAGTACATAAGAACATCCTCTGAAAAAAAGAAACTTTTCGAAGCTATACAAACCATACCATGCATTGAAAAGAAAGCGCGATGGGCTATGAAATGGTTTGATAATTCAAAGCCATTCGCAGAGAGACTTTTCGCGTTCGCGTGTGTCGAGGGTATCTTCTTCTCGGGGAGCTTCTGTGCCATTTTCTGGCTCAAGAAGCGTGGTCTCCTCCCAGGTTTGTGTTTCAGTAACGAATTGATTAGTAGAGACGAAGGGTTGCACCTTCAATTTGCAGTCGAATTGTTTAATATGTTGAAATTTAAACCAAAGAAGGAAACCATAGAAGAAATCATAAAGGAGGCTGTGGAGATTGAAAAGGAATTCATCACAGATGCTCTTCCATGCAGTCTCATCGGCATGAATTCCGAAAAGATGTCTGAATACATCGAATACGTGTCGGATCGCCTTCTTAAACAAATTGGACAGGATAAAATTTGGAAAACCCAGAATCCATTTGATTTTATGGAAAACATTAGTCTCGATGGAAAGACTAATTTCTTTGAAAAGCGCGTGGGTGATTATGGAAAAATTGATGAAGATTCGAGTAATGTGGAATTTGACGAAGACTTCTAAATCACGGAATGTGTGTTGGGAACACTCAACATAATACACGGAGCACGTGTATTATGTTGATTTTTAGCTATTAAAGTGTAGTGTATTTAACCTCGGATAGTCACAGTCTTACCGTCATCACATTGGCAAGAGACAGCCTTCTCGATCGCAGCTGGCTGGTCGACTTCGGTGGCGATGTCGAGAGAACCCAATTCCAAACCACTGTCGATCATGGCAAACTGATCTTCACCGAAACCAGGCAATGGCGTTGGGGCCTCAACCATTGGTGGTGGCGCAGATGGAACGACCTCTTCGTCTTCTGGGGAAGGCGCTATGGTGTCTTTCACCTTAATGCGCACGTTTTCTTGAATTTCGTACTTTTCCTTCTTTATGTTCATCATACCCCACGTGACCAACAAGAACACAATCGTGTGCAAGACGAGGCCGCGCGCACTTGGGCAACCGGTTGGGGTGGAGACCCACGTACCGAAGACCCGCCTGGTCAGTCTAAACGTGTCTGGATTCGCGATCACAAAGAATACCAAAGCAGACATAAGGGAGATCAAAAATTTCTGTTGAGCCTTGGCCCCGTTACATCCACATCCACAATCCTTAAAGATACCCATTGTATTTTTACTGTAACCAGAGAAAAAAATAACAGACTTAAAGTTTCGTCTCCATAGGTAGGTATAGAAATAAACATGTCTTCCAACATGATTCAATTGTCTAAGGATTTCGATGCGTCTTCGGTTGTTTTCAGTACTCTCAAGAAGGGTAAGATCGGTAACAAGACCGTGTACATCAACGCGAAGGATGGGAAGAACAAGCTTTACCTCCAACTCCCATTCATGAGAAGTCCGTACGGTTTGAGCGCTTACACGGATGAGGCGACGAACAAGACGTCTTATTCCTTGGATCTCTCGATCGATCAAGACAATGAAGAAGCGGTTGAATTGGCGAACAAGCTTCGCGAACTCGATGCGCGCATCGTGGAGACTGTCGCCGCAAACGCGAAGGAGTGGCTAGGTAAGGAATACAATATTGAAGTTATCAAGGAAGCGTTGTACAAGCCGATCGTGAGACCCGGCAAGGATGATTACCCAGATACCGTCAAGTTGAAGGTCATGACCAAGCCGTCCGGTGAATTCATGGCGGAGGCGTACAACCCAAGTCGTGAAATCGTCCCGATTGACTCCATCGAGAAGGGCCAGCGTTGCATGTGCATTGTGAACATCGCCTCAATTTGGTTCATCGACAACAAGTGTGGTGTGAGCATCCGTCTTTCGCAAGCACTTTTCCAACAATCGTCTAAGCTTCCATCCTTCGCATTCCAAGGCATCTCGACCACGGATAGCAAGTCTGACGAAGGCGCCGAAGATGAGTTCTACGAAGAAGAAATCGAAGTTGACGAATAAAATCTGAGACTACATTAAATGCAGGTGGAGCAACACGCGAGAAACCTCAAGGCTATTCGGGCTATGGTTGGTAAAGCCAGAACCCCAAAGGACCACGAGGCTATCGGTAAGCAGGTATTAAAAGCAATAAAAACTATAGGTTGTAATCCAAATAAAATACTTTACACAATAAACAATAATAGTACCCCAAACTTATCCGTTAGAAAAGCTATCAGAACTAAAGTAGGCACTAAAAAGATTGGTGCCGGTGAATATGGCGCCGTGTTTTTTGGTTGCGTAGACAAGGAGTGTAAGAAGGATATCGCCATAAAAATTCAAACTGAATCCCTAAAGAATGAATACAAAATAGGAAAATTGATTCAGAAATATGGTGGTATGCACGTGTATGCGTATGAAAATTGCAAAGATAAACACATCATGTACAGTGAATACGTGAATGGTGGCTCACTCGAAGATTTCATAAAGACGCGGGTAAATACACTCAGACCCATTCACTACAGAACTATCATCACTCAAATTCTTTATAACCTGTATAGAATACACAAAAAATATCCATCATTCAGACATAGCGATCTTCACGCCAAAAACATACTGATAAACGTGGACGAACCCACCCTTAAGACAGAAAAGTATACGATTGGTAATATTGTTCTCACTGTGGAAGATGTGGGTATAAAGACGCTCCTCACAGATTACGGTCTTTCTACCACTGATAAAATAGATAATCCCACAATCGAAGGTTTGGACATAGAGTGGGGTATATCGAAGAATTCAAACATGATGTATGACACGCACCTTTTCTTAAATGCCATGTATCAAGTGTGTTCTAGATACGGGAATCAATCGTGTTTGGAGACTATGAAATTTATACAACGAATTATGCCGAGTGAATACATTGGTTCCAAGACGAGAAAAATAGAAAACTTTAGAATGCGTTTAAATGCGGATCACTCCAATTTCCCAACATTCAGTCGTATATTCTCGGATCCATATTTTATTCCATACAGAAAAACCATAAAAAATTCACTTAGCTTTATTCCTCGAGCTAAGCCGATTGCACCAAAACCAAAACCAAAACCAAAACAAGTGGTAAACGCATCCCAAAATAAAGCGAACTCCGCGATTAGACGCGCGAAGGCAATCTTAGAAAAGGAAGCCCAAAAGAAGTCAGCGCCCGTAAAAAGACGCGTGGTTAAAAAGACTCCACCACCAGTAAAAGTGTCTATCGCACCAAAAGGATACGTCAGGGTAAATGGTAAAAAGTGTTCCACATACAAGAAAAAGGATATAGTTGAAATAGCCAAGAAAGTTGGTATAGACGTTCAGGGTAAAACGATTGAAAAAATATGCGAATCACTTAAAATAAAATATGTGAAATAATTAATAATGATCGCACTTATTGTACTCGCCATAATCGCACTCATCGTTCTCTATTACACCGGGCGTGGTAAAAAATGCTCGTGTGGATGTGGATGTGAAGAAGGTCGATGCACTTGCACAAAATGCAAGTGCCCAAAGTGTCACGAAAAGTGGACTGTGTATGGTACCGAGTGGTGCGGTTGGACAACGAAACAACTGGATTACATGAAAAAGAATGGAAAAGCTTACGATTTCATTGACTGCGAAAAAGAGCAGTGCGATGGAATAGATTCGTTTCCAACTCTTGTAAATTCTAATGGCGAGAAGTTGTCGGGATACAATGAAATTTAAATACCACGGACAACGGCGAGCGCGAGCGAAAGGATGAAAGCATCGAGGAACGTGTCGATCTTCTTGAGCACGGTGACGTGCTTGACGAGCGAGTTGTTCCACAAGAATCTGAGCACAAAGGTGGTGATGAGAATCACGAGGATGAAAGTGAGAAGCTCGGTGATGGCATCTTGCGTCTTGCGTGCGTTAACGAGGCCTTGGATCATTTACTTATTAATAATATTTTTTTTCTGAAATATTATTAATGGGAACTACCACTAAAAGACTCCCCCTGAGTGGGAGTGAACCAAAGTTCACACAAAAATTGTGGGGGCGCGCAGTCGGTATAAACAATAACAACTGCTACGCGTTCGCCATGGGGGATTACGAGAAAAAACGATCGTATAAGAGTGTTCCCGGTGAACGCGCGGGGATGAAAAACATGAACCACTCGTATATCAGTTGCAAAAAATTACCTCAGCGAGTCGTGGCTGATAATCCAAAGAAAGTATACATAGCCAAGGCCGAGGAAAAATGCAAACCCGGGCATTACAAAGTGATGATGTTTATAGCACCCGGAAATCCAAGTAACTACTTTAGACAGGGTGATTTTCACTTTTATAAACAAGTGAATGAAGTTGAATATAAGGTTAAAAAGGGTAATACATACGAATCAATTGCAAAATTTTTTAAAGTCCCAGTGAGTAGGGTTAAGAATGCAGGTAAACTCGTTCCTGGAAAGATACTCCGTTTCAAAGCGAACATATTCGCTCATAAGCGTGGGTGGGCCACTGGACCTCTCGTCACTGACGCCAAAAACCGGGTAATCATAGATCCAAGAAAGGCTTCGCGTAATTATGGGGGTCTTAACTATAAGACATACTGTAGCTCATTCTGTGTTAAAAACAGAGGGATCAAAGTCGGCCACACTCACCCCAAAGTCCGAAAGAAGACTTGATATATCGTTTTGGTTATTCACGTCAAAGAATATATCCAATGCGTCAAATATAAATTCGTCTTGTAGATCGACTGTGTTTGATGTGAGTTCAAAATTATTATGTATGGTGATGTGAACTCTAAAGTTGGCTCCATCGAATACCTTTCGACACACTGGACATGTCTGTTTACCTTTGTTCTTCCATTTTTCTAGACAATTAGAGTGAAATAAATGCCCACATCGTATGGGTTTATTAGACCTTGTCTCTCTCACCTCATTGAGACATATGGCACACTGGCTCATTCTCTAGAAAAATAGATACATTATATTTTAGCTAATTTATCGTACATTTAATATATATCTTCAACCTTCAAAAGTGGCTTGTCGCACGCGGAGCACTTTTGGGTACCTTGAAGTTGTTGAGTTGGTTCGAGGATAGCTGGACCCTTCGATTGGAGCATCTTACGGAAAGAGTAGTTGTCTTCGTAGGTGATGCCATTTTGTTTCATGAGGTAGTTGTTGTAAAGACGGCTTGACGTGTTTACGGTGAAGCATCGGCCATCGGCCATTCCAAGTCGCTGCGACATTTTTATTATTACATCAGAAATTAATTTGTCTATTGGTGATGGTTTGTTTCCAAGATTTAATGCCCATCTCCCTAAGCTTGTCTATCATATGATTTACATTTCGTCCTGATAATGTGTCGAAAACCTCAACTTTTTCGGGGGCGACTGGAGCCACCCGAATCGATGGATTCGTGTTTATGTGTTGGTTAATTATGTTGTATGCAAAAGCGATCTCTTTGAAAGTCTCTGCACCAGTGATTATGACCTTTCCGGTACTGAATATGCTTGCCGTGACTTCTTTCATGTCTTCGGCGGGTTTAAACTTAACCTTCACAGCCGAGTATCTGTCCGGTTCAAACGAAACTTTGAACAACCCCTCACACGATTCAAAGTGATCCGCAGTTTTCATGAGGTTTATGTTCCAATTCAAACTAAAATTTGAATTTATCATGACCACTCTAAACGTCTCGATGGGAGCGATGTAATCTTTACCCAGACACAGTCTGAAAATAAAGGACAGTTGTTTTATCACATGCTTGCAATTAAACAGGTCTGTGCACCCCGCCACTTGGATGCTTCCATTTGGAAACACTTTGATGGATTTCGTACTGTAACTGTCTGTGTAGCACAAGGTGATCTGGTTGTAAAATGAGGTGGGTTTGAGAGACCACTCATGTGCATTTTCATTTTTACCACCCTTCTTTCGAATGCGAATCGGTGAGATTTCTGTGAACACTCGTCTGATCTTGTTGATGTCGATATCTTTTTTGAAACTCGAAATCATCGTAATCGTCGTGAGCTTTACCCACGAAGGGCGTATTTCTTCTGGTATATCGGACCTAAACTCATCTAGACTGAGAAGGTACGAAAACGTGTTGTTTGCGATTGAAGAGTACATTTTATCTTAATATTTTTATGTCCGATACTAACTTAGGTTAAGTAATTTAGAGAAAAAGGAACATCCTATCGTATGACCTCGTTTGTAAAATCCGCCATATCAACCTTTGACATAGAACAAAAGTGTGACGTGATAGCAATAAAATACGTAAAATATACACGTGGTATAGGTTACGAAAATAAAGAGGACATCTTTAAAACTACACCAATCGGTACATGGAAAACTATAGAATCGATTTCAGATACTTTAAGATATGAACAATTCCTAGATTCTATGGTACACAAAACAATCGAAACCAGGAGAAAGATGGCTTTGATTGGTTTGGAAAACGCGTTGTGCGAAAACAATAATACGCGGAGTCTCGTTAGGATTGCGAACAGTATAAAAATATTGGATCCGACTTTTACACCGCCTCATATTAACATGATTTGTTCATGGCAGAAGAAACTCATACGCGACATATGTGAGAATCAAATCCCGTACATCATCGAAACATCTACCAGTGAACTGAGATTGGAAAAATTCTTTAGAGTGCTGCAATTAATAGAATCAGAGACAACGCACCCGCTACATTAACTAGGGTCGTATTATTACCCGGGTTATTGTGACCCGGGTTGCTTTTGACGACTAAATCATCGTCGTATTGTATGTTTCTGCCTGGATACAATGGTCTAGACAATTTGCATGGTCCTTTTTTACCTATCCGACCTGCGACTGTTATCCCATAGTCGCACATCGGACTCACGTACTTTTTATCGAGTTGACTTTCCTCTTCGGCAGGTTGCTTGTATGCACCGAAATCATGTGGCTGTCTAACTCCACCAGGCATAAAGAAATCATGCTGGACGAACGGGTTGATGTTATCTATCAAGTCCTGGTCGTTGGGCTCGATCATTTATACTAACGCAGATTATATTTTTTGTATTTCATTTTCTTCTTGTGTTCCGACCACATTTTGTCTAAGTCCACATTTAACATGGACGATATCTGAAATAAATAGCTAAATACATCACCCATCTCCATCATGATGTCGGTACCGCGCTCCTTTTTTAGATTTGTCTTTTTGTACGTCTTTTTGTATTGACGTATAGCCGACGCGAGCTCCCCTATTTCTTCTGTGAGTAAAAGCCATACCGTATCAATTGCGGCTGTGTTCCACCCCTTGGTTTTACAGACTTTTTCTGTCTCGTCCTTGTAATAATTTAATGACATAACCTACAGAGTATACGTCATAAAACTTTATGTTGTATAATATAAAATGAAAAAGAGTGGTGTATTCAGAACCATCGCATTGCTCATCGTCATATTCGCCGTGATTGTCTTCTTTTCTCCCAGGAATAACAAAATTTACGACACACTTAAGGTGGAACAGGTCGATGTGAAAACATCTAACGCGAAGCAGGTCGTCAAACCAGATGATATCATAGAAGAAGTGATAAATGGCACCGATGATCAACCAGTCGTCAATCAGGAAAGCATGGCGAATGGACCAGGCATGACTAACATAGAAGACACGTTTGTGAAAAAATAACCGAGTATAGTAAATGAAAAGCGGCGCTTACATAGCCGGTGGTGTTTTGATTCTTGTGATCTTGATCGCATTCTTTGTCATGCGAGGTGGTGATAGTTCGGAAGCGCCTTCTCCAGAAGACGAACTCACCAAAATCAAGGAAAAGATTAGGGAAGTTGAAGGATATCGCGAGTATTACAGATCCGATGGTAACAACGGTCTCACGGTCGGTGGTACAATCCTAGAACAGGGAATCGATGTATTGGTGGAAATACTTAAACAACCTCTCGTCAAGGAATTGTCGCAAAAGGTTATTCAAAACAAGGAAGATGCCGTCTTCATAGCCGAGCAAATAGAAATCATGGGTAAAGAGCTCGTTTCTCTTTTGAAAGATAGGCAATTGCTTCGATGTGGCTCCAATCTAATTAGAAAGTGTGAGGAAGGTACTACAAAAGAGGGTGTAGTGACTAATATTAGATGCTCTTTCGTTGAAGACGAAGCCGATCCACCAACTGAAAACTGTGAAATATATAGACCAAACAGTGAAAACATTAAATACATCTTAGGTCAAATGCAAGAAAAGGGTTTATCTATCATGAATGACGACACGAAGCGAAGCACTTTATACACGGTATTCAAAAATGTTACATTAGATAACAAAAAACAGATATTTAAATCTTATGGTATGAGTGATGAAGATTTTGAAAAATCTATAGAAGGGTTTCCAACTGAAGAAGAATTTTTTACTCAAATTAATAGTTTGAATAGAAAAGTCAGGCTTCCAGCCGCTAAATCCATAAAGGAAGATGTCGAAGTCACCGAACCACCGACTACAGTAGATGAAATGACTTAGATACCAATCTTGGTATTTTTATCCATTTTGTTACCGTAAGTAGAAGTATTTACGGGTCTATCGATTGGCTCCAAGCCTCTGTCAACATCGTGGACATATCCCATGTATTGAGAGACGCCAGTTTGAATCTGAGACAGTGCAGTTTTTATTACGAGCCCGTTCATAAATCGAACTTGTTCATTCACGCGAGAATAATGGTCCCCGGCATTATTTATGAAAACAACACGCATTATACCGTAAAGGTCATCTTCGTTTTGATAATCTATGGCTATGCCCGTCTTGTTTTTGAATTCGTGGCGGATCGCTTTCTGAAGCAGATTCACATTGAACGAAGAAAAGTACAATTTGTTCAGTGGAGTGATGCACTGCTTGATAGAATTCAGGTGAAGATTATCACACATTTAATATACACTCGGAAAAAAACTATTAGTAAATATAAATGAGAATTGTCGCATCAGACATCGATGAAGCTTACAGCAACCCGGCGTGCCCCCAGTACCGCCCTGTCCCCACTGGCTTCGTAGCCTCTTATCCACCGATCTCTAAGGCGGGTACAGAAGGCCCATTTTTTGTGAACTCTAATCTTCTCCAACCAAACAGGTATGCGGAAACAGTGGGACCAGTCCCAGTCCGAAGCAAGGATTTCAAGTAAGTTAAAAAATTAATACATGATACATATAAATGAGGGTCATTAAGCGCTCTGGTCGTGTTGAAGACGTTAAGTTTGACAAGGTCACCAACAGGATTTCAAAGCTGACATATGGGCTGTCAGATAAGGTCGATGCATCGATGATCGCACAACAAGTGTTTTCGTCTATGCACGACGAAATCAAAACGCATGAAATCGATACACTCTCTGCTGAGATCTGTATTGGTATGATTACGAGCGATCCAGATTATGAAATACTCGCGACCCGCATCGTGGCGAGTAATATTCAGAAACGCGCACCCTCTACTTTTTCTGAAGCGATGACCAAGCTATTCGAAGCTGGTGTGGTCACAGAACAAGTGAAGAACGTTGCTCCACTTATCAATGATCACATCGATACCCAGAGAGATTACGACTTTGGGTATTTTGGTCTCAAAACCCTTGAAAAGAGCTACCTCCAAAAGATTAATGGCGAAATTTATGAAACGCCGCAATACATGTATGCTCGTGTATCCATTGGTATCCATGGTGATAATATACCCGCAGTAATCGAAACATATGAGTCTATGTCTAAGGGATTATTCATTCACGCAACACCCACATTATTCAATGCGGGTACACCTAGACCACAGATGTCGAGTTGTTTTCTCATCGCAAACAAGGATGATTCGATCGACGGTATTTACGGGACTTTGACGGAGTGTGCACAAATTTCCAAGTGGGCCGGCGGAATTGGTATGCATATCCACGATGTGAGAGCCAATAAGTCTCGTATTAGAGGTACGAACGGTCAGTCAGATGGCATTATTCCTATGTTAAGAGTATTTAACTCCACGGCCAGGTATGTAAACCAGGCTGGTCGTAGAAAGGGTAGCATCGCCGTGTATCTCGAACCATGGCACGCAGACATCGAAGATTTCTTGGAGTTGCGACTCAATCAAGGTGATGAAGAGGCGAGATGTAGAGATCTATTCTCTGCTTTGTGGATCCCAGATTTATTCATGAAACGCGTGGAGCAGGGTGGGAATTGGTCTCTTTTCTGCCCAGATAAGGCTAGAGGGTTATCTGACGTGTACGGCAAAGAGTTTGAGGCACTCTATGAAAAATATGAAAAAGAGGGGCTCGCAAACAAGGTTGTCCCAGCTCTCGATATCTGGAAAGCTATCATTAAATCGCAAAGTGAAACTGGTACGCCATACATGCTTTACAAAGATGCGTGCAATGAAAAGTCAAACCAAAAGAACCTGGGTACAATCAAGTCTTCCAACCTCTGCTGCGAAATTCTTGAGCACACGAACAAGGATGAAACTGCCGTGTGTAACTTGGCGTCGATTGCGTTACCAAAGTTCGTGAATAAGGAAACAAAAACGTTTGATTACGACGAATTACACAGAATCACGAAGATTGTTACTAAGAACTTGAATATGGTGATCGACAGAAACTATTATCCAGTCGAAACTGCGAAGACTTCTAACATGAGACATAGACCAATCGGACTAGGTGTGCAAGGTCTCGCGGACGTATTTAACATGTGTCGTCTTCCATTTGATTGTGAAGAATCTAGAAAGATCAACGCACACATCTTCGAAACCATGTACCACGCATCACTCGAAGCGAGCTCGGAACTCGCAGAGATTCACGGAGTCTATGAAACGTTCGAAGGATCACCCGCGTCGAAGGGTATTCTTCAGCCAGACATGTGGAAATCCGAGACCAAATTTAGCGGAAGATATGATTGGGACGCCATGCGTGAACGCGTGAAGACGAAAGGTCTGAGAAATAGTCTACTTCTCGCACCCATGCCCACTGCATCCACGGCTCAAATTCTTGGTAACAACGAATGCTTTGAGCCATACACGACAAACATCTATCTCAGACGCACACTCGCCGGTGAATTCGTTGTCGTCAATAAGCATCTCGTCGAGGATCTCAAGCGTGTCGGTCTATGGTCAAAGGAAATGAAGGATCTCATGGTAAAGGCTGGCGGATCCATCCAAAACATCATGGATATCCCCGAAGATATCAAGATCTTATACAAGACTGTTTGGGAAATCAGTCAAAAGTGTATCATTGATATGGCTGCAGACAGAGGGCATTTTATCGACCAATCACAATCCATGAATTTATTCATGGAAAGTCCAACCATTTCTAAACTCTCGTCTATGCACATGTATGCATGGAAGGCAGGTCTCAAAACAGGTATGTACTACTTGAGAAGCAAAGCCAAGGCGAGACCGATTCAATTTAGTCTTGAAGCAGACTGCGCCATGTGTTCTGCTTAAAGTTTTAGAACTATTAATTTTTAATAAATATGTCTAAATTCGTGAATCTACTAGATGAACTCGACACACCCAAATACGATGGTAGGAAAATAACACTCTCGACCAAAGAAGGAAAACCATTGCGTATTCAATTCCCACGAATGTACATGCCATTCGGTATTTCAGGATTCACACCAGAAGTAGGTGCAACTAAATGGAGTCTCGACTTTGCGATGAAAGGTTACGATGAAGACGGCAATTACGTCAAAAAATTCTACGATACCATTCACGAATTCGAAGACAAAATCATTGAAGCTGTGCACGAACAAAGTGAAGACATTTTTAAACGCAAGGTTTCTAAGGATGAACTTAAGTCCATGTTTAATTCAAACATTAAGGAATCTAGCGACCGTGAACCAAAGTTCAGGGTGAAGGTTGATACATCCATGGAAGGGAAACTCAAGGCTCACGTATACGATGAACATCGCAACCCATTAAACGATGAATGTGTGAGCGGTCTTTACTCAAGGAGTTCAGGTACTGCGATCGTGGAGATCAACAGTGTGTACTTCTTGAACAAGATGTTCGGAGTTACCTATAAGCTTTACCAGCTCGTTACGTATGAACCACAGACACTCAAGGGGTTCCAGTTTATTGTCGATTAAACATTTGTGGAACTCTATTCACTGGTGTTATCACGTTTGAACCTGGTACATTTCTATAGACGGGCGTGGGTCTGTAATTTCTATTACCCCCGCTCGTATTCGTATAAACAGCACCTCTGGCCGTCTCATAAATTCTATGCTTTTGAGCATCCAAATAATTCGTCGCTCGCGCTCGCGCCTGGTTCTTCAAGTCATTCGCCATGTTTCTCGCTTTGGAGATAGCCTCCTTCTTGAAATCTTCAGCTTCTGATCGAACTTTACGCGCCGCAGACTTGGCCATGCCTTTGGCCATGCTTTTGGCAAACATACCCGCGACTGCAGCCATTTTAATATACGTTTACTTAGAAATTATCAACAATTGGTAAATAGCCTGGGCTTCTTTCAGAAGTTTACCGCGAATCATCGTATATTTTTTGGGGTCTATACCTTGTTTTATCTTGGCGAGTTTTACGGCTTGTTCCCACTTTGAGAGTGACATCTCTTCTTATATTACATTTACATTTTCTTAATGAGCTTTTTGTAAGCCGCGGTACCCGCCTTTGGCTGGAGCTTGAAACCGGACTTCTTTGGCTTGAACACCTTGACCATGGCCTTCTTACCTTCTTCTTCCATACGCTCGAGCGCGGCCTTCGACGCAGCCTTACTCTTGATGGCACCGTACTTGTCTTGGAACAAGTCCTTCTTCTTAAGGCCACCGGCGGTCTTTTCGGCAGTACCGTGGAACACTTCAGCGCGGGATCCAAATGTCTTCATTGTATATACACTATGCTCTGAAAATATTTCTAATCTCGGATATGGAAATACCTTCGGATTTTCCGGGTAATTGCGTTTTCAAACGAGCATCACCAAGAACGTCCGCGGATTCGTGTGCCTTTTTCACCTGAAGTGCCACGATGGATTCATCGACGCTCGGAAACGCGGCGTCACCCTTGTAAATCAGCTTCTTTACGTAAACCTCTCGTGTTTGTCCAGACCTGTGACAACGACCGATGGCTTGGAGCTCTGTACCCGGATTCCATGATGGACTCGTGATGTATACACGGGAAGCGCACTGGATATTGAGTCCCTGGCCACCCGCTTTGACCTGAATGAGGAAAACACTATTCTGTGGCGCGCGATTGAATTCGGCGAGTTGAGACTCGCGACGTTCTTTCGAACACGAACCGTCTATGCGAAACACGGGACACTCGAGTTTCTGCTGAATGTAGTTCATCTCACCCATGAATTGACAAAATACGAGAGTCTTCTCGTCCGGGTGTTGTGAAATGAGTTCAAACAGGGTTTCCATCTTCTTGGACCTACCCGTCCATGGTTCCATCTCTTCACCAGTCTTTTTAGACATACCGTCTATGTATAGGGGTGGCCATATCATGGCTTGTCGAGCCCTGAGTAAACATTCAAGGATATCCATGTTATACATGGTGGTGTTTCCAGTAGAATTACGCATCATTTCCCGTATCATATCCTGGGATTCTGCGAACACGTATCTGTAAAGTCGTTCCTCTTCTGGGTACATTTGAAGTTCAACATTTTCAAAGTGACACTTTGGAATATCATCTTCGTTTTTAACGCGACGAATCACGTAGTCTTTGCGCACCCGTTCCAGGTTACACTGAACGGTGAGACGATCCAAACCGAGAAACATACACAAAGAAACGAAATCATCGACCTTGTTAAACACGGGTGTTCCAGTCACGAGCCATCGGCAATGGGCTTCGATTTTCATGGCCGACTTGAAACGTTTGGAACGTCTGTTTCGGATTTCGTGCGCCTCGTCGAGTATGATTCGTCCCCACATGACTCTGTGTATCAAAGGGTTTTCTTCGGTCAAGAGACTGTATGGACACACGACGACGTCGTGCTTCATAAAGTCTGTGTGGTCTTTCGTTCGGTTCGATCCATCATACACAAACACACTGAAACGTGGGGCGAATTTGTGTATCTCGTTCTTCCATTGGTTCACGATAGACTTCGGAACCACGATGAGTGTATTTTTCACGGGGTTTCTTAAACATGTGTGTATCAACTGTATGGTTTTGCCCATGCCCATCTCGTCACACAAGAATCCACCTCTCGGACCATTCGAGACCCGCTCCCGCTCGAGCATCCAGTTCACACCCTGTACCTGATGATCGTAAAGTACCATGTTTTCGTTTGATTTATACATGTCTCGTGCTTACTTAGGTTTGACAACACTTGATTATTTTTGATTACAAAGTTTAGAAAAAAAATAATTTTTTTTCTTTCTTTTTCCAAAAAGAAAGTGTAAAAAATAAAAAAAATATTTTGAAACATTTAAAATTTTAGAGTATGTATACTATCCACAATATGTGACCAAAAGTATGTCTTTATGTAGAAAGTATGTCTATTTGATATAGGGTGTTCCTTAATTATTTTTTTATGCATAACTTTTAGAAAAAAAAATATTTTTTTATTTCTTTTTCCAAAAAGAAAGTAAAAAAAATAAAAAAAAAATATTTTTAATTTTTTACTTCCCACTTGAATTTTATATTTTCAGTAGTGATATTGTCACCTTCCCCACAACCAACCTTTATTTCTATGGGTTCTCTATCGTGTTCTGGCATCTCTAAAGTCTCATTAACTTCTTCCCCTGCAATGACTTCCGAAAATTCATGTACGTAATCAAACAATTTGATGTTTGTACCCTTAACGCACCTCCATTGTTGGTCACCACTCACCTGCATTTCGCCCTTTCCAGAAACATCGATTTCCGCACCCGACTTAATTTCAGAAGAAGTTATCGCGTCTTCGCAATCGCAATCACTGTATATACCGATGGAAGCATCTTTCGTACTCACTCTATTTGTGTCTACTACCGGTTGTTTCGCGTCGTCTTCTATGATCGGTGCATCGATTTGTTCTGAATCGCCGCCCATCGTCATGTATAGAATTATTAAAACGACCACGAGTACCACTATTCCAATTATTACACCCGCGTTCATATTATTATACGTGTACATAATAATATGAGCTCTGTCGTGTTTACATACGGGAGATTCAATCCACCTCACTTGGGTCATAAAATGATGATACAAGAAATGATCAAAATGGCGAAACGTGAAAAAAAGACACCCGTGGTCATCGTGTCTCACAGCACAGGAAATAACAAAAATCCCATGACCGTCGCGTCCAAAATACGAATCATAAAGAAATGGTTTCCAAGACTTCGCGTGATATCATCCTCAAAGGAAGAAAGTATAGCCAAAATTTCGAAGGGGTTCAATTCGGATTCAATCATGGTGATAGGACAAAATCGCAAAAATAGTTTTAAATTTTTGCCATTCAAAAAAGTGTCCATAAACAGACCAAACTCAGCGCCATCCGCAACTGCCGCTCGAACCGCGGCAAGTGCAAAGAATGCGAAAACATTCAAAAAATTGACGGGGTACAACATACCTCCATCACTCACTCGTCTCTATACTCGTCGTCGGAGTCAGACTTGATTTCACATGGCGGAGGAGGTCCATCTTCCTTCTTCTTTCTAGGCGCACGCGTTTTCTTCACCGGTTCTTCTATCCCATGTTCCCTGTGATACAAGACCTTTTGCCAAAACTCTTCCATGATAGGAAAGTACTTTTCGAACCATCCGCGATCACGTTTCACATTGACGACCACAAACTCTTCCGGTTTTGGCCAGTTAAAATCGGCGTTTTTATATTGAATGAAATCACACTCTTCTAGGTCAAGCACTTCCATACATAACTGCAATTGTGGCATATAGTGACGCGGAACTTCTGGTAAAATTTCACGGGACATGGGACACTTGATTTCCACGAGCTTCCCACTTTCCGTGATACCATCGGGTGAACCACCGAGCCACGGGTGTTTTGGATGTGGTTCGAGACCAATCTCGTGTACGACCTCATTGTGTCTCTGTTCATAGAGAATGCGCGCTTCGTCTTCGTATTTGTTACCGTGTTCGGTAGCTGCGTTCCCCGTGAAAGGTTTTCCCTTACCACACTTTTTGAGGAGAAGATCGAATGGTTTTTCGTATTTGTTTTCACCTATGGCTGTGGCGCAGTCACTCGCCGTGAGCATATTTTTTCTCAAGTCGAGCCATTCTTGCGACCTCTGTTCCGCGTATGTTTTACTTATTAACTTCGCGACGTTTGGGTGCATCCTAAAGTGTATTACAACCTACTTTTTAAGCGACTGATTCTATGACGTAATATTCTAGATGTTCCGTCAAATGGTGCACCCAGACGTTTACATTCATCTATGAGACCCTGCTTAGACAATCTAATGGGTATGTGTCTATTTTTTCTAAAGAAAAAACATATACCCACGAAAAGAATTGGTAAATTCATGTCTATATTTTCCAGAGAAAAAATTATAAAGCCTTTAGCCCATTATTTGGGTAAAAGAAATATTTCGCTGCATTTTGCTCGGCTTGTTTTTTGTTCTTTGCAAATCCACGTCCTAAAATCACATCATCCACGTATACATCGACATAAAATATACCGTTATCGTGTGATATAACTCTGTAGTCTGGTAGTTGGTGTCCATGTGTTTGACAATACCGCATTAAATGATCCTTGTAGTTGTCGTCCACCATGATTGCGCGCATGTCTACAAGTTCTGGGTTCTCATAAATATTCAAGATGAATCGTTTCGCGTGTAATAACCCCAGATCCATATAAATAGCCCCTATGAATGCCTCGAATACATCTTCTAGAATTTTAGGATTTTTGAACCATTCATTTCGCATACCCTTCTCGTCCATCTGAACCCATTTATACATTTCGAGTTTATTCGCAATCTTTGCGAGTGTTTCACCTCTCACGAGTTTTGTTCGTGCTTTCGTGAGAAAACCTTCTTTTTGTTGTTCATACCGATCAAACAAAAATTTTGTGATGACAAAACCCAATACAGAGTCACCTATGAATTCGAGTGTCTCAAAAGATTCTAAATTTTGATTTTCTTTCAATGCAGATTTATGTGTAAAAGCTTTTTGGTACAAATCTATCTTAGATATCTTTGTACCAACAAGGGTTTCGACAGAAGCCTTGTCGATGATCATTGTATATTAGTTATATGTTATTTTTTTAAGCCTTTTCTTCGACTCGAGTGTAGTGTGGGCTCAAGTACTTTTGCAAGTTCAAGAACGTGATTTGCGTGTCCGCAGGTGGTTGAAGAAGATCACGGAGCTTGTCGTCAAGAACAAGAACGCGACCGTTGTCTGGGTGCTTGAGACCCTTTTCAGTAACGTACGCGTTAATCGCGCGGGTAACGAAACTGCGGGAGACGAGCTTATCGGCTTCGACGCCGAGAAACTCAGCGAGCTTTGGAGAGATAGCTTGTTCGCGGTTGAATCCGTTGTTCTTCGCACGGTTAGCAGCCTTGGTTCCGTCTGGGTCGTCTTGCTTGGCCTTGATCTTACGAACGATCTTGGTCAAAGACTTGATGTCGGCACGGAGGGCAGCAATTTCGGTGAGGACGTTTTCAGTAGACATTTCAGCTGTTATATCTTACTTAGGCGCTTCGTCTTTAAGTATATTTCGCGCTTATGATAGACATCACAATAAGAAGCACCAGAACGAATGTTAATATTAAGATGTTTTGTACATTATTGTAAAATCTCAATTCTTCCCCTTCCCCATATGGTCCATCTTTGCAGCTATTTTGACAGCACTCCATTTTACATGGAAAAATAAAACCATTGGCTAGTACGCCACACACGACATCATTTGGTCTGTCTTTGGGTGTGTAACATCTACAATCATCTACTCTGTCACATTCGTATTCGGAGCAACCCATAATATAATGTAAGATATTATTAATATGGATGATACCGAATATTCACCCGGGGTCATTTCCAGATACAGGAAGAAAAAGTTATTCTTCGGAGACGCCGTGCTAGAAAAACATTATAAATCCGGTGACATCGCCAAATTTAGAGCCAGAGCTCACAGAGTGCACAAAGACAAATCATTCAAAGATTTTGCGAGTGTTATCGTGACCGACGCCATCAGATATGAGATATATTCGATCATAGATGAACTCACGGAGTTTCTAGATCCAGCGGGCGACTTGATATTGTCCGGTGGTGACGCGGTGAACACATACCTCGAACCAAAAGAACGCGTGATCACACAGGATATAGATACAAAGTTTGTACCAAAAATGAAACCAAACGAAAAGTTCTTCGGTAAACTTCAAGCCGTGAAACTCCTTTTGTGGAATAAACTGGGTGAGATAGCCAAACGTGTTAACTTGAAACTCACTAAGATCGTGAATGATAAACGCGGGAAAGAAGGGCGATTCATAGGTTTTGGATTTGCTCAAAATGGGCCGTACGTCACGAGACGCTACACCTTGATACCAAAGAGAAAATTCAACAGTTCAAAGATGATGGATGTTCTCGCGGACATAGAGCTCTTTACTTTAGACATGAAAGCGAGACTTTACTCACCCAAAACGAATAAAATAGAAGAAGTGACCATGGGTGGTATTTTAGATATCGCTTTCATGCGTCCAAATGAATTCGGCTTTGACGTGGGTGACTCCAAGGTTCAAGCGCTCGACATATTCAAAATAACCGGTAAATACGTTATCGGTAAATTTGACAACATCAAGCTCGCATCTAAGAAATTCCTCATTGAAGATTCTTATACCATGCAAGCGCTCGGTCTCAGGGGACCCGATAAGAGAGAAAAGGACCGAAGACGCATGATTAAATTGGCCAGACTGGTCACTAAAAAGAAGATACTCATGACTGACGACATGAAAACGATCATGCGCAAAGTAGGCATACCTCTCACCAAGAGAGCTAAGCTCACTAAAAAATTTAGACATATACCAGTGAAGAAAGCCCTGGCCATAAATCCAAGAAATTACACGGAATACACCACGAAACCAGATGAATCCAAATTATCCAAGCAAATCGTACACGGTATCAAGAGCCAGCAGAAAAACCAAAATATACCAGGGTACATAAAAACGCATGGAAACATGCGATTCAATCCCCACAGTCTGGAGTGGACAAATGAGCCATCCACGTCTTACGTGAAAAATGAGTTCACACACAGACCACTGAAATCTGTTCCCATACCCGAAAAGGTAAAACTTGAAGAAACCCTATATGGATTCAGGAAACAACGCGATTCATGGGTTCCT
>Ga0255774_10000592_pt1 | contig 32411 bp, 28 predicted proteins | sample 101ome_17_FD_179972 | JGI IMG/M metagenome (GOLD analysis project Ga0255774, IMG submission 179972) | Coastal salt marsh microbial communities from the Groves Creek Marsh, Skidaway Island, Georgia - 101407AT metaG (version 2) | ecosystem: Environmental > Aquatic > Marine > Intertidal zone >... | reverse complement strand
TCTAGATTGCAAATTCGGCCCGATAATTCTTGTCAGTATCCAACCCCTGACATGCTTCAACCCTTAGTAAAGAGAAAATTACAAGCCACTTCAGTCTTAAGATCCCATTATGGCAAAAAACACTTAAAGAGTGTCTAAAGGAAATCACATAAATCAAGCTTATATGTCAGATTAAACCCTATTTTTTTTTAGGTAATATGTATAATTTAAGTTATGTTTTTTTGCTTCAATTTCAACCCAAATTGTCGTGCGGTAGCTATTGTCCGTTGTGTGGGAATTGGCCTTCGATAATAGCCATTATCGGGAGTTTTTTTACACCAGTTCGACTCAAGCGCCACCTAAAACCATAATAATTTATTAAATCAATATGTTAACTAACAATCAAAAAAGAGCCGTGATTGACTTGGCAAAAGCTGCCGGCGAGAAAATCATGGCGATTTACGCGCAAGATTTTGACGTTGATTACAAAGACGATTCGAGTCCGTTAACCCAAGCTGACCTTGCTTCGCATCATTGTATTGTTGATGGATTACGCAAGTTAACGCCGCAGATACCCGTGCTTTCAGAAGAGTCATCAGAGGACGAAAAGCGTAACCGCATGAATTGGCAGACCTACTGGCTGATTGATTCTTTGGATGGGACGAAAGAGTTTGTCAAAAAGAACGGGGAATTCGAGTTCACGGACAAAGCCAACAAAGAATTCCTGCCGATCCAGCCGGGGGGATGTGCCCGACACGTGGGCGAATGTGGATGACCTTGTACAGCAGTTTGATTACCAGCCCAACACCTCGGTTGAGCAGGGCGTGGCGAACTTCGCAGTGTGGTTGAAGGGTTACTACAAGAAATAATGCAAACCCTCAAAAAACTCCTCTCCCTCTTAACTCCGCCCGAGCGCAAGCGCGCCGGTTTGCTGCTGGGCATGATTGTAATTATGGCGCTGCTGGACATGCTCGGCGTGGCATCGATCATGCCGTTCATGGCGGTAGTGGCGACCCCCGAGCTGGTGGAAACCAACGCGTTCCTCAAAACCGCCTACACGGTTTCAAACAACATCGGCGTCAACACAATAGAGGAATTCTTATTCTTGCTGGGCGTGCTGGTATTCGTGCTACTAGTGGTGTCGCTGGCGTTCAAGGCGCTCACCACCTACGTGCAACTACGCTTTGGCCTGATGCGCGAATACAGCATCAGCAAGCGCCTGGTAGAAGGTTATTTGCACCAGCCCTACAGCTGGTTTTTGAACCGCCACAGCGCGGATTTGGGTAAGACGATCCTCTCGGAAGTCAGCACGGTCATTCATGGCGGGATGATGCCGGTGATGAATCTCATCGCCCAAGGCATGGTCGCCACAGCGCTTCTCACTCTTTTGATTCTGATCGACCCGAAACTTGCGCTCATCGTTGGCCTGACGCTGGCCGCCGCCTATGCGTTGATCTTTAAAGCCACGCGCGGCTTGCTCTCCCGCATGGGTACAGAGCGCGTGACGGCGAACCAAGCACGCTTCACCGTGGTTAGTGAGGCTTTTGGTGCCTCCAAAGAAGTCAAAGTCGGCGGGCTGGAACAGGCCTACATCAATCGCTTCTCCGGCCCCGCACAAACCTACGCCCGCAACCAGGCCACGGCGCAGGTTATCAGCCAACTGCCGCGCTTTGCCCTGGAAGCCATCGCCTTTGGCGGCATGCTGCTGGTGGTGCTGTATCTGATGGCGCAAAGTGGCAGCTTCGCCAGCGCTTTGCCTATCATCGCGCTCTATGCCTTCGCCGGCTATCGCCTGATGCCCGCCCTGCAACAGATCTACGGCGCGGTCACGCAGCTACGCTTTGCCGGCCCGGCGCTCGATGCCTTGCATGCCGATCTCATGAGCCAGCAACCCGCGCATCCCAACCCCGACCAAGACGTCATCGCGCTGAAGCAGGCCATCACCCTGAACCAGATCCAGTACCGCTACCCCAACGCCCCGCAGTCGGCACTGAAGAGCTTAAGTCTCAATATCCCCGCCAGAAGCACCGTGGGCTTGGTAGGTGCCACCGGCAGCGGGAAATCCACCACGGTGGACTTGATCCTCGGTCTGCTAGAAGCCCAAGAAGGCACTCTAGAAGTTGACGGCCAAACGATTACCGAACACAATCGAAGATCCTGGCAACGCACCATTGGATATGTGCCGCAACAGATCTATCTGGCTGATGACACCGTGGCCGCCAACATTGCCTTTGGCATCGAAGCCAAAGACATCGACCAACGTGCCGTGGAGCACGCCGCCAAAATTGCCAACCTGCATGAGTTTGTTGTCAACGACCTACCGCAGCAATACCAAACCGCCGTGGGTGAGCGTGGCGTGCGCCTCTCGGGCGGGCAGCGCCAGCGCATCGGCATTGCCCGCGCGCTTTACCACAACCCTCGAGTGCTGATTATGGACGAAGCCACCAGCGCGCTGGACAACCTCACCGAACAAGCGGTGATGGAGGCGGTGGACAACCTTGGTCACGACATCACCATCATCCTCATTGCGCATCGCCTTTCCACTGTGCGCAAGTGTGATCAGATTTACCTATTGGAGCGGGGTGAGGTGAAGGCCGGCGGCACTTATGAAGAACTTGCTGCCAGCAACCAACATTTTGCTGCGATGGCGGTATCGCATTAATTAAAACTGAAGTAATAAAATGTTAGAAAACTCCTCAATCCTCATTACTGGCGGCACAGGTTCATTCGGCCATGCGTTCGTCCCTCTCACGATAAAAAATACAACCCTAAGCGCTTGGTGATTCTCTCCCGCGACGAGATGAAGCAGTGGGAGATGGCGAAGCTGTTCGGTGATGATCCGCGTGTGCGGTTTTTCATCGGTGATGTGCGTGATAAAGATCGCCTCTATCGTGCGCTGGATGGCATTGATTATGTGGTACATGCAGCCGCGACTAAGATTGTGCCGACTGCAGAATACAATCCCTTCGAGTGTATCAAGACGAATATTGATGGCGCGATGAATCTGATTGATGCTTGTATTGATCAAAATGTAAAACGCGTAGTCGCACTTTCTACCGATAAAGCTAGCAGTCCAGTCAATTTGTACGGCGCAACGAAATTGGCCAGCGATAAACTCTTTGTTGCCAGCAACTCTTCGTATGCTGGCCATCACCAAGCCCGCTTTGCAGTGGTGCGCTATGGCAATGTGATGGGCTCGCGTGGGTCGGTGATCCCGTTCTTTATGTCAATCAAAGATAGCGGCGTGTTACCGATTACCGATGCGCGCATGACGCGCTTCATGATCTCGCTCGAACAGGGTGTTGAGCTGGTGTGGCATGCGTTTGAGGACATGGTCGGTGGCGAGATTTATGTGAAGAAAATTCCGTCCATGAAGGTTACCGATGTTGCGAGCGTGATTGCGCCGGATGCTAAACAAGAGATTGTCGGGATTCGCCCGGGCGAGAAGCTGCATGAGCAGATGATCGGCGCAGAAGATTCCTACTTCACCTACGAATACCCTGAGCACTTCAAGATTTTGCCGCAAATCAACGGCTGGGCCGATGACACGAAGCGCATTAAGGATGGGGTGAAGGTCCCAGAAGGCTTTGTTTATTCGAGCGATTCCAACCCATCTTGGATGAGCGATGCCGAACTGCAAGCGTGGATCCAAATTAACTCTAAAAATATTGGTTTTTTATGAAAGCAGTCATTCTTGCTGGCGGTCTCGGCACGCGTCTTTCAGAAGAAACAGATCTAAAACCGAAGCCGATGGTGGAGGTCGGCGGCAAGCCGATTCTCTGGCATATAATGAAAACCTACTCTGCGCATGGCGTGAATGATTTCGTGATTTGCTGTGGTTACAAGGGCTACATGATTAAGGAGTACTTCGCGAATTATTTCTTGCATCAATCTGACGTGACCTTTTGCATGACAGATAACAGCATGCAGGTGCATCAGAACAATGCCGAGCCATGGACTGTGACGCTTGTGGATACGGGCGAGAACACAATGACCGGCGGTCGTTTGAGGCGCGTGAAGGATTACGTCAAAGACGAAGAGGCGTTTTGTTTTACCTACGGCGATGGCGTTGGCGATGTTAATATCACTCGCTTGATTCAATTCCACCAAGCACATGGTAAGCAAGCGACACTAACGGCAACACGACCACCCGGCCGCTATGGCGCATTGAAGTTTGGTCCTGATGACAGTGTTGAACACTTCCAAGAAAAGCCGGATGGCGATGGCAGTTGGATCAATGGCGGATTCTTTGTGTTGAGTCCAAAAGTCATCGAACGAATCGAACAAGACAGCACAACATGGGAACGCGAGCCTTTGGATGGCCTAGCAAAAGATGAAGAGCTCGTTGCTTTTAAGCATGATGGGTTCTGGCAGCCGATGGATACATTACGCGAAAAGAATCTGCTTAATGAGCTCTGGGATTCCGGCAAGGCGCCGTGGAAGATTTGGTAATGAATCCAGCATTCTGGCAGGGTAAGAGCGTATTCCTAACCGGTCATACTGGGTTCAAGGGTAGCTGGCTTTCTCTTTGGTTGCAGAATTTAGGTGCTAGCCTTACCGGATATGCGCTTGCGCCACCCACTAATCCAAGCCTATTTGACCTTGCGCGTGTTTCTGATGGAATGCATTCTATTGAAGGTGATGTACGCGATCTTGAAGCGTTTAAATCGGCTCTGATCGAGGCTGAGCCAGTGATCGTTATCCACATGGCCGCGCAGTCACTAGTTCGCGATTCATATCAAAACCCGGTGGACACCTTAGCATCGAATGTAATGGGTACTGCACATCTATTTGAGGCAATTCTCGCCACGCCAAGTGTTCGTGCTGTAGTAAACATCACCACGGATAAGTGTTACGAAAATAAAGAATGGATCTGGGGCTACCGCGAACATGATCCGATGGGTGGGCATGATCTTTACAGCGCAAGCAAGGCTTGTGCTGAGTTGATTTCCAGTGCCTATCGCACTTCTTTTTTTCAGCCAGATGGACATAAGGTTGCGATGGCAACTGCACGTGCAGGCAATGTGATTGGCGGCGGCGATTGGGCAAAAGATCGCTTGATGACGGATTTGACTACGGCCTTAACTTCGGGCAAGCCCGTTTTGATACGCAATCCGAATGCGATTCGTCCTTGGCAGCATGTACTCGAGCCCTTGCGGGGCTATTTGATGCTTGCGGAGAGATTATTCACTCATGGCGCTGAATATGCAGAAGCTTGGAACTTCGGCCCCAATGATGAAGATGCCAAGCCGGTCTCATGGCTAACGGAGCGACTCACAGAATTTTGGGGCGGTAACGCACAGTGGCAGGTGCAACCGGGCGATCATCCGCACGAGGCCAATTACCTGAAGTTGGATATCTCCAAAGCCAAAACCAAGCTTGGCTGGTCGCCGTCTATGAATTTAGAGCAAGCGCTCTGTTTGACTGCCGAATGGGTGAGGCAACTTGCTGCGGGTAAGGATGCGCGCGCCATCACCCTTCAGCAAATTCAGGCTTATCAAGATGAGGTCATAGATTCTCGTGCAGAGTGAAAAGGGTGAAAAACTTCGGAAGCAGATCGCTGCATTGGTTCTGGAATATGCCGAAGAGACATTGACGCCGCAGAGTTTTCAGCCAGGAAAAATGGCTGTTCCTCCATCGGGCAAGCTGTTAGGTGTTGAGGAGCTTCAACTTATGGTCGAAGCCTCATTAGATGGCTGGCTAACCACTGGCCGGTTCAATGACGAGTTTGAAAACCAGTTGGCCAAGTTTTTGGGTGTTAAGCATTTAATTACAGTCAATTCGGGATCGTCAGCAAATTTGGTGGCATTCAGCACCTTAACTTCACCCAAGCTCGGTGATCGAGCCATTCAGCCGGGCGATGAAGTGATCGGAGTTGCAGCGGGCTTTCCGACAACTGTAAATCCGATTTTGCAATACGGTGCAGTACCAGTATTTATTGATGTCGAGTTGGCAACATACAACATCGATGCCAGCAAGGTTGAACAAGCCATTACGCCAAAAACAAAGGCAATTATGTTGGCGCATACATTGGGCAATCCGTACAATCTCGATGTAATCAAAACGCTATGTAAAAAATACTCACTCTGGCTGATTGAGGACTGCTGCGACGCCTTGGGTTCTACCTACAACGGTAAGTTAGTCGGCACTTTCGGCGATATAGGCACGCTAAGTTTTTATCCTGCCCACCACATAACGATGGGAGAAGGCGGTGCTGTGTTTATGAACAGCGGTAGGCTCAAGAAAATTGCGGAGTCATTCCGTGACTGGGGACGTGATTGCTATTGTCCACCCGGACTCGACAATACGTGCAACAATCGTTTCTGCTGGCCCGCTAAAAAAATTGGCGGTTCGCTGCCAGATGGCTATGATCACAAATACACCTACAGCCATCTCGGCTATAACTTAAAAATTACGGACATGCAGGCGGCTTGTGGTTTGGCACAGTTGCAAAAAGCTCCTGAGTTCATTCGTCGTCGCAAGGAAAATTTTACCTTCTTAAAAGATCGTTTGTCGATATGCGAAGACTTCCTCATTCTTCCTAAGGCAACTGATCATTCCGATCCTTCTTGGTTCGGGTTTCCGGTTACGATTCGAGAAAGCGCGCCGATCAGTCGAAGCAGCCTATTGACTTGTTTAGATAAGAAAAAAATAGGTACGCGCTTGTTATTTGCAGGGAATTTGACCCGCCAGCCCTATATGCAGAAACTAAATTATCGGGTCAGTGGTGATTTAACCAATACTGACTTTATAATGAAAAATACCTTTTGGATTGGTGTTCAGCCTGCTTTGACTGAAGATATGTTAGACTTTTCCGCTAACGAGATACAAAAAGCGTTCGCTGGTAAATAGTAATAAAATATACTCTCCAGTATATCTTTAATTAGATGTATTTTAGAGGTAAGATTTTTTTGAATAAATATAAAAATAAAGTTACTTACGTAATTGTCACATTCAATGAGCAAGACAATATTGCTTCATGTATTGATTCAATAAGATTGTTTGATCCGATTGCCGAAATTAAAGTTTACGATGGTGGTTCGAATGACGATACTGTTAATATTGCGCGATCAAAATTTGTAAAGGTTTATGAATACCCAAATACATCTTTAGCCTACCGGCGGCAACTTGGCGCTGATCACACAGATACACAATTTATATTTTATGTTGACGCTGATCATCGAATAGGTGAACTGAAAATTTCAATAAAAAATGTATTAATTAAATACTTTGCACAGTCATCAAAGGCTGGAATTATGTTTAGAAAGCATTGTTTGGATTCAAATTACTGGGGCACTGGTTTTTTTGTAAGGGGTGATTTATTTATTTACAAAAATCCAAATCCAAAGGTTATAGGGATGCCTTGTATTTTTAGAAATGATTTAGTTAAAGAGGTAGGTTTTGACTTGACCGCTGATGGTTCGATAGATGATACAACATTATGTTTAGGGATTATAAAAAGAGGCTACAAACTTTCTATTGCTGATGAATATGTAACAGAAAAATTTAGATCCTCATTTCTTTCTACAGTATCTAAAGCCTATTGGTATGGACTTGGGGACGCAGAATTCATTAAAAAGTTCTCTGGTAAGACTGTTTATAATCATGTTTACCATATCTTTATAAGGCAATTATTTATTCACCCAATCATTTCTATGATCAGCCGCCCTAGGTTTCTTCCGTTTTTTTTATCTTTTGGTCTTGCGAGATGTTTTGGAACAATCCGTGGACTTATAAAACTACCTGATTTAAAGCTCACAAAAAGTTAATTTCGTGTTTATGTGGCTTCTTTGGACGAGAATTTTGTATGTTAAAAAAGATTGGTCTAGGGACTGTTCAATTTGGAATGAAATATGGTGTTGCAAATTCTGACGGTCCAGTCGAGTCCTACAAAGTAAATGAGATTTTGAAACTAGCGGAAAGAAGTGGAATTGGACTTCTTGACACAGCAATTGCTTACGGAACCAGCGAACAAATTTTGGGAGAAATCGGGGTCGATGGATTTCGGTTGGTTACGAAGCTTCCCGCATTACCCGAAGACCAAATTAATGTTACTCGTTGGGTCACTAAACAAGTTTGTGAATCTCTTGCGCGCTTAGGGAAAAAAAATTTATATGGTTTGTTACTACATCGGTCTGAAGATTTTTCGGGTTCGAAAGGTGAGCAACTGGTTCAAGCATTAGTAGGTCTCAAAGATGATGGAATCATCCAGAAGATAGGTGTGTCAATTTATAGTCCCAATGAACTTGACGTTGTTTGTAAAAAAATCAGAATCGATTTGGTTCAGGCGCCACTCAATGTAATAGACAGGCGCCTACAATTTAGCGGTTGGTTAGATCGCCTTAAAGATAACGGCGTTGAGGTTCATACGCGTTCGGCTTTTTTACAGGGCCTATTGCTTATGAAACGAAGCGCGGTTCCGCAAAAGTTTTCGCGTTGGTCGAGGCTCTGGGATCAGTGGTATGAAAAACTGCGTGCTACAGGAGTTTCACCCTTGGAGGCCTGTTTGGCGTATCCTCTATCTTTAGAGCAAGTGGATCAAGTGATCGTAGGTGTTGATAGTGCTTCCCAGCTTCTGGAAATTCTGCAAGCGGCCGAAAATGCTAAAGAGGCACCCGACACATCATTTATGTGCTCAACAGATTTGGATCTAATTAACCCTTTTAATTGGGGTCATTTATGAAAGTCGTCGCCATTGTGCAGGCACGTATGGGCTCTACTCGATTGCCTAATAAGGTAATGAGAGAAATTTGTGGCGTGCCGATGATTGAACTTCTCCTTCGTCGTCTATCAAGCGCGAAAACAGTTGATCAGATTATGGTTGCCACATCGGTTGATGAAAAAAATACGCCGCTTGAGTTGCATGTCGAAAAACTGGGCTATCTCTGTGTTCGTGGCAGCGAAGAGGATGTGCTTCAACGTTATCTTGATGCGGCTCAGGCAGCCAAGGCTGATGTAGTTGTGCGAATAACGGGTGACTGCCCTTTGATTGACCCTGTATTAGTTGATCAGTGTGTTTCAAGGTTCATTGATTCCGAAGTTGATTATTTAGATAACACCAATCCTCCAACCTTTCCCGATGGTTTAGATGTTGCGGTTGTTTCTATTGATGTGCTTCGTCGAGCAGGTAAAAAGGCGACCTCGCAATATGATCGAGAGCATGTCATGCCATATATATATAATTCGGGTGATTTTCAGCTAGGGTCAGTTTTAAATGATATTGACTATTCCTCGTTTCGCTGGACAGTGGATGAGTCGGCTGATTTCGAGGTCGTGAATCATATATTTTCACATTTTTCTCCGAATATTCATTTCAGTTGGAAAGATGTTCTAGATCTACAACGATCTCAGCCAGAGTTGTTCGCTGCAAATCAAGAGATTGTTCGTAATGAGGGCGCTGCAATGGGAACAGGTCAAAAGCTGTGGAAACGTGCTAAAACATTGATTCCTGGAGGTAATATGTTGCTCTCTAAGCGTGCTGAGATGTTTTTGCCAGATCAATGGCCGGCCTATTTCAGTAAAGCGAAAGGTTGTAAGGTTTGGGATCTTGATGGGAATGAATACATCGATATGTCTATTATGGGGATTGGCACCAATATATTAGGATATGGCCAGCCTGAGGTAGATGAAGCAGTTCTGCAAACTGTGCAGGCGGGTAATATGAGTACCTTCAATTGTCCGGAAGAAGTTTACCTGGCGGAAAAACTGATTGAGCTGCATCCTTGGGCAGATATGGCCCGCTTCGCACGAAGTGGAGGGGAAGCTAATGCAATCGCAATTCGTATTGCTCGAGCGGCATCCGGAAAAGATAAAGTCGCGATTTGCGGTTACCACGGATGGCACGATTGGTATTTGTCTGCCAATTTGGGCGATGAAAAAAATTTGGATGGTCATTTGCTGCCAGGCCTTGATCCCAATGGTGTGCCTCGTAATTTGAAGGGCACGGTATTTCCTTTTCGATACAACGATTTTGAAGAACTCCTCGCTTTGGTTAATACGCATGAGATTGGCGTTATAAAAATGGAAGTTGTGCGTAATTCAGAGCCTAAAAATGATTTCTTACAAAAAGTCCGAGATTTAGCAACACAACGTAATATTGTTTTAATTTTTGATGAATGCACTTCGGGTTTTCGCGAAACCTTTGGTGGGCTGCATTTGAAATATGACGTCGAGCCAGACATGGCTATGTTTGGTAAGGCGCTCGGAAATGGCTATGCGATCACGGCAACTATAGGTCGGCGTGAAGTTATGGAAGCCGCACAGTCGACTTTCATCAGTAGCACCTTCTGGACAGAGCGCATTGGCCCGACCGCTGCTCTAAAAACCCTCGAGGTAATGGAGCGAGAAAAGTCGTGGGAGAAAATCACTACTACAGGTCATGATATCCGCCTTCGATTGCAGCAGTTGGCAGGCAAGCATAGTTTGAACCTTGAACATTGGGGCTTGCCTGCGTTGACTGGTTTTACAATCAAAAGCGAGCAATCTCTGGCCTACAAAACGCTGATAACGCAAGAGCTGTTGAGCAAGGGCTACCTGACAGGTAATAGTGTTTATGTGTGTACGGAACATACTCCCGATGTGCTTGATGGTTTTTTCGAGGCGCTTGAACCAGTTTTCGGCTTGATACGTGAATGCGAGCAAGGTCGCGATGTGATGTCGCTTCTTAACAGCCCCTTATGTCATGCTGGTTTTAAGCGATTAAATTAAGAAAACATAAGCGTTATCACTTGCTTAAATGCATCTTTAAATGAATAGGATCTAACATGTACTCCCCACAAACAATTCTAGAAGTACAGGGTAGGAAGATTGGCGAAAATTACCCCTCCTATTTCATTGCTGATATTGCTGCAAACCATGATGGTGATCTTGAGCGCGCCAAAGACCTAATCTACCTTGCGGCCGAGGCGGGCGCGGACGCTGCCAAGTTTCAACATTTCCAAGCTGCATCTATTGTTAGTGATCACGGATTTAAGAGTCTCAAGATTCAGCAGTCACACCAGGCAAAATGGAAGGACTCGGTATTCGACGTTTATAAAGCCGCTAGCGTTAATTTGGACTGGACAGCGACGCTTAAGGATACCTGTGAAAAAGCTGGTATTCCTTTTTTTACGACACCCTATGCCCTGGATTTAGTTGACTACTTGGATGCCTATGTGCCCGCCTACAAAATCGGATCGGGTGATATCACCTGGCTTGAGATGATTGAACGTGTTGCGAGCAAACAGAAGCCTTATTTCTTAGCGACAGGTGCAGCGACAGCGGATGAAGTAGATCGCGCTGTATGTGCCGCACTGGCAATTAATCCTCAATTCGCCCTGATGCAATGTAATACTAACTACACGGCCAGCTTAGAGAACTTTAAGCACATTCAACTTAATGTGCTTAAGAGCTATCGAGCAATGTATCCGGAGATGGTTCTTGGCCTATCTGACCATACACCGGGGCACGCAACTGTGCTCGGCGCTGTGGCATTAGGTGCCCGCATGATTGAAAAACATTTTACGGACGATGTGAATCGCGTCGGCCCTGATCATGCGTTTTCGATGGACCCACGAACCTGGTGCGAAATGGTCGATCGAACTCGCGAGCTGGAGCATGCGTTAGGTAATGGTATTAAAAAAGTAGAGAGTAATGAATCACAAACAGTCATCCTGCAGCGTCGGTCTATACGTTTGGCACATGACATGGTTGCAGGAGAAGTTATCGAGACTAAAGACTTAGAGGTCTTAAGACCATGTCCTGTGGATGGACTCCCTCCTTACCGTATTAGCGAAGTAGTTGGTAAAAAACTGCGTAATGAAAAAAGCACTGGCGAGTATCTAAAAATCAGCGATATCGAATGAGTGCTAAGTTGAATTCGTCTAGAGTCGCTATCGTTATTCCCGCATTCAATGAATCCAAAATGATTGCCTCAGTTGTGACAGGTCTATCTGCCTATGGTGTGCCAATTGTCGTTAACGATGGCTCCACAGATAACACAGAACAATTGGCGCGGGATGCAGGCGCTATAGTGGTATCTCACACATTAAATAGTGGCTATGACAAGGCTATCGCCAGTGGTCTAGCGAGGGCAATAGCAGAGGGGTTTGACTTTGCAATCACAGCTGATGGTGACGGTCAGCATCAACCCACATACATAGAAACTGTTCTTTTTCAGTTTTTGGATGGTTGCGATCTAGTGATTGGTGTTAGGGATAGACTCCAGCGGTTTTCTGAGACTTTATTCTCGATCTTCGCTAAGAGGATTTGGGGTATCTCAGATCCTTTATGCGGCATGAAAGGATATCGTCTTTCAAAATTAAGGGGTGTTGATAGTTTGCACTCTTACGCCTCGATTGGGACTGAACTAGTTATCCGGGCTGTTCTCTCTGGCTGGAACATCAAACAGGTTCCAATAACCACGCGCGATAGAAAGGATCAATCAAGATTTGGTGGCGGCTTATACGCAAATTGGCTCATTTTTCGGGCTATGTTGTTCGGGATTTTTCGTGCTAAAGCATTTGATATTGACAACTAACAGGGTCGATTAACTTCAGTAAATATGGCAAACGTATTAGTCACCGGAGCTACAGGGTTGCTGGGAAGTACATTGGTGCCTTTTCTCAAATATCATGGTCATCAGGTCACTCGATTGGGCCATAGTCATGTTGCGGACATTAACGCCGATCTAGTCAGCTATGAACAAACAAAACAAGTCCTTAATCAAGTTAGACCAGAAATCATAATTAACTTGGCGGCAATGACGGATGTCGACCGCTGCGAGACTCATCCGCAGGAAGCTTACTTGCTCAATGTGAAGCCGGTTCAAAACCTTTGCGATTGGATCCGGGCAGCAAACGCAGATTGTCATTTGATCCAGATTTCTTCGGACCAGCTCTATGACGGTCCAGGGCCTCATTCGGAAGATAAGGTGACCATCCGTAACCACTATGCATTTTCCAAGCTAGCTAGCGAATTCGCTGCGGGCGTGGTCAGTAGCACCATTCTGCGAACTAATTTTGTAGGCCTTAGTGTGCGGGAAGGTCGCGCGAGCTTAACGGACTGGCTTTACTGCGCCCTGCAGCATGGTGAATTGATCAATGTGTTTGATGATGTGATGTTCAGTCCTCTCGCCATAGACACTCTTTGTGATTGTATTGAGCGCTGTATCGTCAAACGGCCGCAGGGTGTTTTTAACCTTGGCTCGCATGATGGTATGAGTAAAGCTGATTTTGCTTTTGCCTTTTCAGACGCCATCGGTCTATCAGCAACTAATCTAGTGCGAAACAGTGCTAATACAGTTAGCACATTGGCTGCACGTCGACCAACCGACATGCGCATGCAATGCGATAAGTTCGAAGATCACACAGGATTGAGACTGCCGCGATTAATAGATGAAATAAAGATTCTGGCAGATGACTACCTTTAAGTGATTTCTGGGTTGTTATCTATGCTCCAATTTTATGCAGTAAAATATAGCTCGAGTGCGCATTGCTAACCATCGATGCTTTACATCAGGCTGGCGCCGATGTAATTAAGTTGCAGACCTACATGGCGGATACGATGACGAATGATTGTGATCGTGATGAGTACATGATCAAGAGTGGATTGTAGGATAGCTATAACTGTACGATTTTTATTGATGGGCGGAGACGCCCTTTGATGAATGTGCGGTTGATCTTTTAGAGCAGTTGGATGCGCCGGCGTACAAAATCGCGTCGTTTGAAAATACTGATCTGCCTCTGATTCGTTATGTGGCGTAGACAGGCAAGCTGATAATCATGTCGACGGGGATGGCACGAAAGAGGAAATTGCGGTGGCGGTCGATTCGGCGTACAGTGCGGGGTGTAAAGAGCTGGTGTTGCTGCACTGTATAAGCAGCGACTGCCTCTCTACTGCTCGCTCAAGATAAAGCTACTCCTTTTCATGCTTGGCACAGAATTATTTGTCGTTTTTTAAGGATTTGAAGTGAATGATTAAATCAATTTCAAAGATGAGTAAAAAAGTTGATGATAAGGTAGAGTCTGAAGAATTTAATATTATTTTCAAACTTTTAGATAGTTTTGGATCAAATTTAAAGATTTTGGATGCGGGGTCGGGCTTGTTAGGGTTTGCGGAATTTGCATCAAAAAAACTTCCAAAGTCTGAATTAATCTGTGTTGACATAAACCAAAACTTAGTCAGCTTAGCTCAAAAAAAAGGTTTTGAGGCCCATAAAGCCTCAGTGGTTGACTTACCTTTTGAAACAGAAGAATTCGATGTGGTTCATTGTTCTCACGTGATTGAGCATCTTAAATACCCTGATGTCATTCAAGCCATAGATGAAATGTTGCGTATAGTAAAGACAGGGGGGCTGCTCATTTTGAGATCACCGCTTTCAGTTAATCATCGATTTTATAATGACATCGACCATATTAGGCCTTATCCACCAGCTTCGATTTTGAATTATTTAAACTCCGAGCAGCAACAAAAAAAGTCTGCTTATTCGACAAAAGAGATAAATAGATGGTACACGCGAATATATTTTGAGTTTGATCCCTTAAAGCGCACTTCTAAAATTATTAAATATATAAATTATTTTTTAAAATTGTCTTGGCTTTATGTCGGATATCCTAAGGCAACACCAAACAATTATGGGCTTGTTTTGAAAAAACAAAGAGTAAATTCATGAGTATTCAATTGATGGGAGATTGGAGTCCGGGCAAAAGAGATGTTGTTATGTTGATCAAAAACTGTCCATCAATACTTAATATCGAAGCTCCTATTTTAACTGATGGAGCATACGGTCATGAAGTGCTAAGTAAAGCTGGTCCTTCAATGTTTAATCTTTCAGTGCCTGAAACTTCTCAACCGGGTGTCGCTGTACTTGCGAATAATCACTTAATGGATTTTGGTCATGTTGGGCTTATAAAAACGTTGAATGCTCTTGAGCAGCAGGAAGAATCACCAAAGTGGCGCTGCGTTGGAGCAGGTTTAAATAAGGATCAAGCAAGTAAACCATTAACTGTCGAATATGATGGCGTGCGAATCGGCATTCTTTCACGCTGTGAAACCCAGTTTGGTATAGCGTCGAGTACTAAGTCTGGGGTGGCAGCCTTTGACCCGACTATATATCAACAAATCAGTGAGCTAAAAAAGCAAGTTGATATCGTAATCGTATCCATACATGCAGCATCAGAAATGGTTCCTTGGCCATCACCACGCCGCCAAGCAACCTGGCGCTCATTAATTGATGCTGGGGCGGATGTGATTCATGGGCATCACGCGCATGTGCCACAAGGCTGGGAAGAATATAACGGCGGTTTTATTTTTTACGGTCTCGGTAATTTTTGTGTTGATCCTCAAAAATGGTCATGGCATCCGCAAGGTTTGTGGTCGCTCGCTCCTGAGCTCGAGCTTACTGAAAACGGAATCAAAGTCACGATTGCAACAACGGTGATTGATGAGCTCGGAGAGTCTATTCGGGTTCGTGAAGCTAGTGATGGAGAGCGCGAAAAACATATGACCTATCTCGATCAATGCAATCGACCACTTTCCGATTCGATCTTGCTGGAAGGACTTTGGCAGGAAGCATCCGTGCAAATGTATAACGATCACTTTGCAAAATATCTGGGGTTTGATTCGCCGTCAATGTTGAAGGTTGGTGCGCGACAGCTTCGTGCAAAGCTTGCCGCCCTCAAAAGAAGGTTAATGGGAGGAGGTTCCCAGTCGGCGCAACCGGCAAACATAGGCAAGTTATTATTGTGGTATCACCTGTTTGCGTGTGACAGCAATAACGATGCGATCGGAACGGCTTTGGGTGTGCTGGGCGGTGAACTCGAGGATCGCAGAAATGAGGAAACCGCGCGATTGGCTAATGAATGGATGGCGTTGCGTTAATGCGTAGCTCACCGTATCCAAGAAGTGCCGGCAAAGAAGTTGTTGCGGAATCAGACTGGCTTGCTTCTGTTCCGATTTTTTACGATCTGAACCGTGGTTTATCGAGCTCTAAGATTCAGGAGCTCACACCCTCGCCTGATTCATTAAAGTTCCACTCTGAGGGTCTCTACAATTTTCTTGATTTCGGTTACAGCGTTTTTGAGCAAACGCCAATCGAAGATGTTCGTTTTCTTCGCCACTCAAGCCGTATTTTGCGCGAAGAGTCTGGCGAGTTGGCAGTTGAGTATCTGCCAGATCCTTTTGAGCGATATGCAGACTGGAAGATTTCGGAGTCCGATGTCGTTGAGTTGATTCGCGAGCGGGTGCAGGCTTGGGAGGCATCATTGCCGCCTGATCAGGAAATTGTGTTGCCTCTCAGTGGCGGTTTTGATTCGCGCCTTCTTCTTTGGTGTCTGCGCGATCCTTCCCGAGTAAGAGCCTACACCTACGGCTTGTCTGAAGATCAGGGTCGCTCAACTGAGGTTGTTCATGCGCAAGCGCTTGCAGAAAAATTTGGGTTGCGTTGGGAGCGCATCCCATTAGGTGATTTTCACCATTACTTCGATGAGTGGGATGCGGAATTTGGACTCTCTACGCATGCGCATGGGATGTATCACTATGAGTTTTACACCAAAATTCGCAAGCATTTGAAAGGTCGTCATGCGTTTTTGAGCGGGATCTTTGGAGACGTATGGGCTGGGAGTATTCCGCCGAACCAAATTGACGGCCCAGAGCAACTGATGCTGCTCAGTTACTCACATAGATTGCGCGCCGATCCGACCCGTTTACTCTTGCCGGCGCAGCATGAGTTACGTGAGCGTTTCTGGGCCGAGCAGCGCGAGCAGTTGGCGGACTATCGTTTTCAGATTGTCACTACGATCAGACTCAAGATCATGTTGATTTCCTACCTGATGCGCGTTCCACGCTTGTTCGATTTCGAGTCTTGGACGCCGTATCTTGATATTGATATTGCTATGGCTATGTTAAATCTTCCTCAAAAGCGCCGATTGAATCGGCAATGGCAGCGAGATTTTTTCGCCAAAGTCGGGCTGGATTTGGAAAATCAGGGATTGAAAAGTTCGCGGTCGAATAATTTGAACTTTCAAGCCTTACGCAAAAATCCATTGCAGCCACTGGACAAAGAGTTGCTGTCGCCAGTGATTGATGCGTATTATGTCGATTGGATCAATGAGAAAGTGAAACCAGGATTTATTGATAATTCATTCAACTCCATGTGCGCAATCCCCAAAATCGGCGGGGCTCTAAGGCGCTTGAAACTCTGTCCGAAAACACTTGAGGCTTATTGCGCTTATTTGTGCGTGAGACCAATCCAAAAAATGATGGAAAAATAATTATGTGCGGGATTTTTGGATTTAATTCTCAGGAAATCGATGAAAATATCTTTTTTGATTTGATGTCACATAGAGGTCCAGATGCTCAAGGAGTCAAGAGGCATGGCGACTGGACGCTTGGTCATCTTAGGCTATCAATTATCGATATTCAAGATAAATCTAATCAGCCATTTACGAAAGATGGCGCTTTTTTGGTTTTTAATGGCGAGATATACAATTACAAGGAATTAAAGTCAGAGCATTTTAAGCATGAGGAATTTCTGACTGATTCAGATACTGAACTTCTAATCAGTATGTTGAATAAGTTTGGTATGCAAGCATTGAATAGTCTTAATGGCATGTTCGCATTTGCATACCTTTCAGGCGAAGGTGAGCTTTTTCTTATCCGAGACCGATACGGAGTAAAGCAGCTTTACTATTGCCAAATAGGTAACATTTTTTTATTCTCATCTGAAATAAAACCACTTTTGTGCGTTAAGGGTGAAGACGAGTTAGATTTAGATATTATAGAGTCATTCAGAAAAGGTCTTGGAACCGATTTTGATTCTCGGAGCGGGTATGTAGGTGTAAATGGGATTGAAAAGGGTACATACCTAAAAATTGATAAGTCGAAAAATATTTCTAAAACCAAATGGTATTTTGGTAGCGATAGTCACTTTATTATTAAGCGGACACATAGCTTGACACAAATCTGCGAGGATATCTTAATTGATGCAGTCAAGCTTCGGTGTAGATCAGATGTCCCTGTAGCAATCACTCTTAGTGGGGGTATAGATTCAACCACGCTTTATACTCTGATTAAGGAGCATGTGGATGTTCCGGTTCAGCCATTTATATTTAAGCATCGGACAGCTTCGACCGACGAATCAAATCTAGCTATAAATCTAGCTAAAAAATATGGTGATAATCCAATTCTTGTCCAGCAAGAAGGGGATTACTTAACTGATCTTAAATCCGCAATGTATTACCTAGAGATGCCGATATGGAACCCCTCTGCCATTGCTTATTATTCGATGTATCGAGAAATAGCTCGCCGCGGTTATAAGGTTGTGATTGAGGGACATGGTTCTGATGAACTACTGGGCGGTTATCCTTATATGATAAACGCAGCACTTATTGAAGTGTTCAAGAAGGTCGATTTCTTTTACGCATTAGAGATCTTAAATGTTTTGAACCAAACTGTTCATAAAGGGCTTGGTGAGAAATGGATGTTTTTAAATAAGCTAAGAATTTTTCTTTCAGTCATTCGTCAGGTTCGCATGAAAAAACCTAGTTTTGATGAAGTTGTTAGCGAAGGTTTTGAAACTAAATTATTGCCAATGATTCTCAGAGCTTTTGATCGTCTTACAATGGCTCACTCTCTAGAATCTAGAATGCCCTTTTTAGATTATAGATTTGTTGAATTTGGGAAGGACCTTCCTCTTAATCTAAAGATAAATAAATTAGGAAATAAGTCTATTCTGAGGGAAATTCTCAAAAAATATGGCCACGAAGAAATATATTTAAATAAAGAAAAGATGGGGTTTGCTTCTGATCTACCCGAGGTTTTCAAAGATGTTGCGATTAAAAATTTTTTTTCTGAGCTATGCCAAGAGTTAACCGAAGAGAGTCGAGAATATTTTCTAGAAAAAATTAAAGCAGGCATTGCCTGGAAAGATATCAATGATATCTGGAAAGAGACTTCCATACACTATTATAAGACTCGGCATCCTTTGATGCTTGGCTGCTAAATGACTGCAATCGCTTATATAGTCTTTAATCGCCCGCAGCATACGGAGAAGACCTTTGCCGTGTTGCGAGAGCAGCGGCCTTCACAGTTTTTCATCATTGCTGATGGTCCTCGCGCGGGGCATCCCACGGATATTGAACACTGTGCGGCTGTGCGCGAAATTGTTGCAAATGTGGATTGGCCGTGTGAGGTGCATCGTAAATATGCCGACACCAATCTTGGTTTAAAAAAAAATGTTAGTAGCGGACTCGATTGGGTGTTCAGCCAAGTTGAGCGCGCGATCGTATTAGAAGATGACTGCGTTGCGCATCCGGATTTTTTCCGTTTCTGTGATGAGTTGCTTGAGTGCTATGCCGAGGATGAGCGCGTTTCGGTGATTACGGGCAACAATTTTCAAAATGGACAGCGGCGCGGTCAAGCGTCTTACTACTTCTCCAAATACAACCACTGCTGGGGTTGGGCGACCTGGCGTCGCGCATGGCATTACTATCAGGGTGACTTGCTGTTTTGGCCGGAATGGTCGCAGTCGGATGATTGGCGCGAGAAGACACCGGATACTGTCGAGCGACGTTATTGGAGCAAGATCTTCGAGCGGGTGCGGGCGGGGCAGATCGACTCTTGGGCGTATCCCTGGTCAGCCAGCGTCTGGTACCACGGCGGCCTCACCGCGACACCGAATGTCAATCTAGTGAGCAATATCGGCTTCGGCGCGGATTCAACGCACACAGCCTCTGCGGATAGTCCGCTCTCCGGCATGGCGACCAGAGCGATCGGCGAGATTCGTCATCCCAAGACAATCGAGCAAGACGCCTCTGCTGATCGTTATGTATTCGATTACACCATGGGCGGGCGTGCCTTACGTTTTCCTCACTCTCTACTGCGCATCCCAAGACGCGCTGCTGGGATTGTCTACCGCTGGCTACAAAGGAGTTTCGCTTGATGCAGCAATCAGGTCAGCCAAAAGTCAACCTTGCCTGCGGCGGCGTTTTCGTCACTGGTGATGGCTGGATCAATCTGGACTATGGTGCGTCTTCCGAGGCAGTTCAGCGCGCCGATCTGCTTGGCCGTGTGCCCTTGCCGGATGATCATGCCGCACTGGTCTATTCCTCGCATTTTCTCGAACACATCCCTCGCGAACAGGTGGCTGGCTTTCTTACTGAGTGTTGGCGCATCCTCGCGCCCGGCGGCGTGCTGCGACTCGTGTTGCCGGATCTTGAGAATCTCTGCCGCGCCTATCTCACTCATCGCGAACGTGGCGAACATGAGCAGGCAAACTTCGTGGTCCTGGAGATGACCGATCAGTGTGTTCGGCGCGAATCGGGTGGTGAGTTGGGGCGATATTACCGCATGCTGAAATCCTCGCCTGATGAGCACGCGGCGCTGATCGAGTTTGTGCGCGAGCGCACCGGCGAGAACATCCTCAGTAATCCTCCACGTGGTCCGCTCAAAGCTCGGAGAGCAACGATCGCGTATCTCGTTCCTGGGATTCAGCGGAGGCTGGAGCGGATCTGGACGCGGGCAGTTTTGCAGTTGCTGCCTAAAGCCTTCCGCGCGCAGAACGTCAGCCTAGCTGCCGTTGGAGAGCGCCATCATTGGCTGTGGGATTTCGAGCAGCTGCGCACCGAGCTGGAGCGGGCGGGTTTTGGGGCTATTACGCGATGTACTGCATCTGAGAGTTGCTTCGACGGATTTCCATTCCGGTCGTTGGACCTCGATGCTGAAGGTCGCCCACGCAAAGGTTCTGAGTCGATGTACATCGAAGCAATAAAACCCTAGATTTGAGTCTTATAATGAAAAAAATGTTTAGAAAAATAGTAAGAAGGTTATTCGGCCGGTCGAAATGTATTTTTCCAGTCGAAGCTTCTCAAGAAGAAATACAATCAATCGAGTTATGCAAAAAATTTAGTATGACAAGCTATGAAAGGATGTATGCAACACTTTCGGCGACAAAATATGTTATTCATAATCAAATACAAGGGGATTTTGTGGAGTGTGGTGTCTGGCGGGGGGGCAATTCCATTTTGATGGCAATGACACTAAGCCAAATGGATATTAAAGATAGAAAAATTTTTCTTTTTGATACATTTGAGGGTATGACCGAGCCTTCTAAACATGACAAAGATGACTCTGGCCTTCCGGCATCCCGTCTGCTAGAAAAAGCTGACAAAGGGAATGGTGAAAATATCTGGTGTATTGCAAGTATTGAGGATGTTAAAAAGAATTTTGATTGCTCCGGTTATCCAGAAGAAATGGTGCAATTAGTGAAAGGTGACGTCGGTATAACGCTGAAAGACGAGAGGAACCTTCCTAAAGAAATTGCTGTGTTACGTTTGGATACCGACTGGTATGAATCAACAAAAATTGAGCTGGAGATTCTCTTTCCAAGGCTAGTAAAGGGCGGAGTATGTTTAATCGATGATTACGGTCACTGGCAAGGTGCTAGAAAAGCCGTTGATGAATATTTACAGAAGAATGAGATTTATCCGCTCATGCATGTGACTGACTACACGGGTCGAGTCTTTATAAAGAACTGATGATTTGAAAGTCCTACAAATCAATTACTCCGACATCAATGGCGGCGCAGCTCGTGCGGCTTACCGCATTCATCATGCGCTACGCGATGCCAGCATTGATTCGACGATGTGGGTGAATCAAGCATCGGCCGGCGATTGGACGGTCGATGGGCCGACCAGCAAGCTTGGAAAGATTGTCGCCCGCGCCCGGCCGCAAGTGGCGGGTCTTCTCACCAAAACTCTTCGCACTGAAAACCCGATTATTCATTCACCGGCGATTTTTCCGTCGCAGTGGGTCAAGCGCATTAACCAGAGTGATGCTGATGTCGTCCATCTGCACTGGGTTGCTGGCGAGATGCTTTCCATCGCAGACATAGGCCGCATCGAAAAGCCGATCGTTTGGACGCTGCACGACATGTGGGCCTTCTGCGGTGCGGAGCATTACACCGAGGAGTTTCGCTGGCGTGAGGGTTATCGCCGCGAAGATCGGCCAGCGTATGAATCGGGGTTTGATCTGAATCGCTGGACTTGGGAGCGCAAGCGCAAGCATTGGCTGCGCCCGATGCAGATCGTCACGCCCAGTCGCTGGCTCGCCGACTGTGTGCGTGAAAGCGCGTTGATGCGCGATTGGCCGGTGTCGGTGATTCCGAATTGTCTGGATACCGAGCGCTGGAAGCCGATGGAGCAAGCTTTGGCGCGAGAGTTATTGGGTCTACCGGCTGATGTGCCGCTGTTGTTGTTTGGCGCGATGGGCGGTGGCTATGATCCGCGCAAGGGCTTCGATCTGCTCACCGCTGCGCTTGGGCACCTTAGCGGAGAGATCCCTGGGTTGGAGTTGGTGGTCTTCGGCCAGCTCGCGCCGCGCAACCCGCCCGATCTGGGTTTTCCCATTCACTACACCGGCCACCTGCACGACGACCTCAGCCTGCGCGCGCTCTACAGCGCCGCTGATGCCATAGTGATTCCCTCGCGCCAGGACAATCTGCCCAACATCGGCGTCGAAGCCCACGCCTGCGCCACTCCGGTGATTGCCTTCAATACCGGCGGCTTGCCCGATATTGTTGAGCACCAGCGCACCGGCTACCTCGCCAAAGCCTTCGACACCGAAGACCTCGCTAGTGGTATTAAATGGCTTCTGACGCATTGTGAAATAGAGAAACTTAGAAGCCAGTGCGAGGAAAACGCAAAATTAAAATTTATGTCAACCTCAATTAGCCGAATGTATATTAATTTGTATAAAAAAATAGTTTTGTAATAACGAAGAAGGAAAAGCGATAGTGAGATATTTAGCAATTGGGTTTGAGCCATTTGAAAATGAAATTATGGCTCACAGTTTACACGAGTTAAAGAGAAGGGATGTGGATTCATCTGTCGCCATTGTTACAGCGGACTTGTTCTCTTATGAGCAAAATCAAGCACGGAGGAACTATGAAAAATTAAAAGAAAATTACGATTTTAAGTTTTACAATTATTTCTCGGAATATGAAAGATGGCAAAGCGGGGAAAAAGGAATAAATTACAAAGAGCAGATACAAAAAATACTTAATAGAAATGGAATAAGAACAAGTAGTAGGATTATCGCTTTCAGTGATCACATTTTCTCGTGTTTCGAGAGAAAACCATACTACAACAAGATAAGTGCGGAAGAAAAAGAAAGAGTCTTTTATTATTTTCTAAAAAAAACCGAAGCCATTCTAAGCGAGTTTAAGCCCGATATTATTTTCACTATTGAAAGGAATTATTTAGTAAAAAATATTTTTTTCGAATTCGCAAAAAATAGGCCAATCAAAATTTATACACTTTTAGGCTCAAGACTTGGAAAGAGACTATATTTAGATCATGGTGATGGAATAGGCACTTCCGAATATATCAAAATCAAGATGGCTTCTTGTCATGAATCGGAGTTAAATCTGGCGATAGACTGGATTAAGAAATATCAAAAGCAAAGCAACTCAGGCGGTACTTTATATCGCGGATTGACCGAAGAAAGAGTAGTAAGGCAAAAAAAGGGGTTCCTCAGTTATTTATATACAATAACCAATGAGACCATCAGGGTATTAATTGCTCAAATATATTACATGGCAGTCGATAAAAATAAAAAATTAAGGGTCTATGCTGGTAATAACTTTTATTTTATATTGAATACTTTCCTTGTTTTTTTTAGATCTATAGTTGGACATTTAACTAGTTCATGGATCTTCTCTAGGAATCCTAAATCAAACAATTATTTTTACTATCCACTCCACTATAGACCTGAGTCTAGTTCATTGTCCCTTTCTGACGGATTAGATGATGAAGTAGTCATAGAATTAATTTCTAGATGGCTTCCGTTGGGCTGCACGCTTGCCGTAAAAGAGAATCCCAGTATGCTTGAGCATAGGGAAATGAAATTTTATAAAAAAATTAAAAATATCCCATCTGTTGAATTAATTAGTTATAAAACTCCATCTTTGAGCTTGATTCAAAATTCACTTGGTGTTGTTAGCTTATCTGGAACAGCGCTTATGGAAGCAAGATTTTTTGGTAAACCCTCGGCTGCTATTGGAAATCCAGAGTTTAGTGAAATTGTTAATTGTAAAGGCTTGTCAGGGTTAAAAGATTTCTTAGTGAAATGCTATAACAAATCTTATCCAACCGAAATTGATGATAAAACAATAAGATATGTAGCGGTTATGCTGCGTTCTAAATTTAAATTTGATATAGGTTGGAGTCTATTAAATAATAAAGATCGATTTGTTAAGGAGCTGGTGGACGAAATAGAATTAGCCAACCTAGATACTGATCCCCGCAAGGTATTAAATTGAAATTTTTCTTAATTATATTTATCGCTTCTCTGGTTGACGCAGGTATTTCGGTATACCATATAAAGATATATGACTTATTGACACCTCTTGTCATATTATATATTGCATACAGATTAACTATTGACCCCCGTATTTTCTATGAGTTTTTTGGATTCTTCTTTTCCTTTTTGTTTTTATTTATAATAAAAGCTCTATATTTAAATGAGTTAGATTTTGTAGGTTGGGCGATATTTATTCGAATCATATCTTTAATTTCTTTAGGTTACTTCACAATCTTTTTAATTAAAGACTTAGGCTATAAGCCCGTAGATTATAAACTAAATCACCACAATAACCCGCATATAGTCTATGCAATTCTTGGTGTTTTTTCGATCTATAACGTTATTGTCGAGGGGGCTTGGAGAGTGGGTTATCCTCTTACACAGCATGGAGCAGACCCCCATGTTTACGGGCCTGCAGTTATGATTGTTGTATTGTCTAGCTTGGCTATTATCAATAAAGCCTTTGATTTCGAATCAAAAAAAAATATCTACTTTATGATTTTTTTAGTGTGTTTCTTGTTTGTGGTTGCAATTACTACAGGATCAAGGGGTGGATTGTTAATCCTATTTGGCATCACTAGTTTTATTGCTTTGAATAAAATAGGTGGAGGCTTAAAGTTTCGCGTTAAACGAAACCATTTAAAAATTATTTTTCCCTTCTTCTTTTTTTTGATTCCTTTAGCTATTTATTTAAGTTCTGAATCTGATTTTCCTATGGAGAGATTTTTCTATTTTACTGATGTGTTATCCGGTAATGATTCAAGTCGTTCAGTAGCGATTCAAGATAATTTAGAGATGTTGTTTTCACTCGATAATTTCTTGTTGGGCAGGGATAATTATGTAACAGGCAGTGATCATGGCATAACTTATATGTATATCACTAGTGGAATATGGGGAGTAGTTCTTTTTTTTGTATTTATGTCAAGAATGATGATTTTTGTGAAAGACAATATGAGTAAGGGAATAATTTTCTCATTAATAGTTTTTACATCTATCGCCAGTGAAACAATCCTTTTACCAAGATTCCACATTACTATGTTTTGGTGTATTTATGCTATCCATCTCTATGCAATTGGTGGTCATAGGAGGCAAGTGTTTCTATAAATCTTTCGCTCGTAACATCTTAGGTTAGGTTTTTGCAAAGATTATCTTGTTAATGGTTAAAACGGAATTAAGTTTCATTGGAGTGCTGCGAAAATGTTTATGCTGGTATGCCTTTGGGCTCAGGCGGAGTTTTGAATTCTTCCAAAAGAACTTGATTTCTTTGATAAGGTACTTATCTAAGTGCAAATTCGATTTTTATATGATGGAATCGAAAATGTTTGGCTTGGCTTAAATCAAGCGGACTTGGTAAGCTCTCCTGACTTCATAAACTAAAAAACTATCGATAGAGACATTGCCCCGAGATATCCGAGAATCAGAATAGAATCGCTTGTCTTTGACCTCGCCTGCAAGAGGCTGTGAGGGCCGAACTCATAGTCCAGACAAGCACGGTACTTTGGTAGACTGTATTGACCGAGCGTACGCTGAGACCGTACAAATCTTAACAGTTCGCGGCTGGAGGATAAGGGCGATGAAGAACCTAATCTCCCTGACTTTGCGCTGCGAAATCTTCGCCAGAGTGTGTTTACCATTCCTCCAATTTAAATCAGATTCGCCGCAGTCAATTGTACATGCTTTGTTTCTTTAACCTTATCTTGTAGATTTCTATGTTGTATTAATTATGATTGGTTTGGCGATTATCACTGTAAATTTAAATAATGCTGATGGCTTATTGAAAACCATAAATTCTGTGGTAGCTCAAAAAAAGCTTTCTCAAACACCTCCAATTCAGTTCATTATTATTGATGGAGTCAGCTCCGATGATAGCCTTGATGTTTGTCAATCATTTAAAAATGATATTGATATATTTATTAGCGAGAAAGATGACGGTATCTATCATGCGATGAATAAAGGAATAGAACTCTGTACTATGGATAAAATGTTATTCTTAAACAGTGGTGATTACTTTGTTGGAAATGTTTTAGATAAAGAATTGACATTTGGTTCGATTTTTCCTTCTAAGACATTAGTTGGTTCAAAGTTAAAAAATATAAAAAGAAGAAATCCGAACTTTTTTATGCCTTATTGTCACCAGGGCATTGTGTTCCAGAAATCAGATTTGAGATATAATCAAAATATTAAATATAATGCTGATTATCTGTATGTTTTGGAGTCTGATATATTTAGATTTTTTAATCATGTTGACTGTGAAGGTTATGTTTACTTTGACCCTGATGGTATTTCATCTAGATTTCCTTTTAGGCGTGATTTAGATGGGCTGAAGGTTCATTATCTGCATTTCGGAAAACATCGTGCATTATTGATGTTTTTTGTAATTCTGTTAAAGCAGATGGCCAGATATGTTAAAAATTTTTAATTATATTATTTCCTTGATAATTTTAGTTGCTTTTACATGCCAAGAAGAACCCCTAAGCGTTTGATTTTATTGAACCAGTCCTCGGGGAGTCTATTCCTCGATTTGGCTATTGGCTTATCGTCTAATTATTTAGATGGCGCGATATTAGTTTCCGGCGGTCGATTAGGTTTAACTGGTGAAAATTTGGAAAAAAAATCTTTAAAGAGTTCATGGGCGCCCTTATATGACAGGCGCTCTCGGCTTCATCGAGTTTTTTCTTGGTTGGCTTATTCGTTTTATGTTACGCCTTATGTTCTTTTTGCGCGCCGTGGCGATGTCTTATTGTTGGTTTCGAATCCCCCAATCCTTGCCCCATGGGTTTGGTTGTTAACACGTTTTCGTAAGGTTCCTTATGCCGTTTTAATCTATGACATTTACCCTGATGTTCTCATGAAGACGGGCGCACTTAAATCTGAGGGATTACTAGCTCGGTTTTGGATTACTGTAAATCGGTTAGCTTATGGTAATGCTCAGGCTGTGATCACCATTGGTAGTAGAATGGCAAAAGTCATCGAAGAACAGATTGGCTGCAAAGGTGGTTCGCATGTGTTTGTCACACCTCTGTGGGCAGATGTTGAGACCTTGCGGCCGTTATCGAAGGACGAGAACCCTATTGCTTCTGATTATGTACAGCCAGGTAAAACCATAGTTTTGTATTCCGGAAACATGGGTGCTAGTCATGATGTTAGTAGTATTTTAGAAGCCGCTCGTCTGTTGAGAAATGACTCTGATTTGTTCTTTTTGCTAATCGGTGGCGGGGAGCGGTTTAAATATGCGCAGGAGTTTGCTGAAAACAATAATCTTCAAAATTTGAAAGTTTTACCCTGGCAGTCGGTGGATAAAGTGAGATTTACCCTGCCCTTAGGGGACATTGCCTTGGTGGCGCTGGATGAAGGCATGGAAGACCTGATGGTGCCGAGCAAGTCATTTTCATACATGGCTGCAGGCTGTGGATTGGTTGCGATCGCCAACGAACCCAGCGAACTCTCTGATTTGCTGTCGCGCGGCAGTTTCGGAATTTGTGTTGCGCCAAGGAACCCGCAGGCGCTGGCTGAGGCGATCCGCGGGCTTGCCAACGATAAGGAAAAACTTAGCGGCATGCGTTTAGAAGCTAGGCGTGTTGCTGAAAGGTTCTATTCAACAGAGGTGGGTATCAGATCGTTTAAGGACGTGCTGGCCGAAGTTGGTTTATTGTCACTTAAGTCTTAATCCGAAAAATGATAAAACGCCTCTTTGACATCACTGTCAGCCTATCAGCCTTGCTTTTGCTTTCGCCCCTCTTATTGCTACTCATGTTTTTGGTGCGGGTGAAGATTGGTGCAGCGATCTTCTTCATCCAGATTCGCCCGGGTCTGCATGGCCAGCCGTTTGAGATGATCAAGTTCCGCACCATGACTAACGCCCGCGCCGTCGATGGCGCGCTCTTGTCCGACGCCGAACGCCTGACACGCTTCGGTCGATTTCTGCGCGCTACCTCGCTGGACGAACTGCCCGAGCTGTGGAATGTGCTCAAGGGCGACATGAGCCTAGTAGGCCCGCGCCCGCTTCTTATGGAATACCTGCCTCTGTACTCGCCAGAGCAAGCGCGACGCCATAATGTCCGACCGGGGATTACTGGTTGGGCGCAAGTTAACGGTCGAAATGATATTTCTTGGGAAGAAAAGTTCCAATATGATGTTTGGTATGTTGATAACCAAAGTTTCTGGTTAGATATGAAGATTATCTGGATGACCATAAAAAAAGTTATCAAACGTGAAGGTATTTCGGCTAAAGGAGAAGCTACTATGCCTCCATTTAAGGGGGGGGACTAACCATATTAATATGGTAGCATCTCCTGCATGATTGAAAATTAAGGTGACTTAGGAATGAATAAAGCTGCTATTTTGACCGGATCTTCAGGCGCCATTGGGTCGGCAATTGTTGATTCATTGCAAAAAAATAATTTCTTTGTTGTTGGTGTCGACGTAAACCCGCCTGAGCTTATTAAGCCAAATGAATTTATTGAACTTGATTTAAGTGAGCTAATCACAAATGTAGATCTAAGAGACTCATTTATAACCAAGGTTCATTCTGTATTAACTGGGTACAATCTTGAGGTGGTAATTCATTCCGCCGCTATGCAGATTCTTGATGATAAATCTATGGACGATGTTGGTTTGTTTATGAAATCCCAGTCAATTAATGCTGCATCTTCCTTGCTTTTGTATCGGGGTTTTTTTGATTTGCTTTGTTTGAATCATGGGACATTCTTAAATGTCGGAAGTATTCATTCATCACTTACTAAGACTGGGTTCTTATCCTATGCGGCTAGTAAAGCTTCTTTGAGGTCTCTAACAAGATCATTGGCCATTGAAAGCGAAGGAAGGATAAGGGTTTTATCAATCGAGCCTGCGGCAATTGATACGAAAATGCTTAGATCTGGTTTCAATGATAAGGAAAAACTTAATCTGTTAAAGAGCTATCATCCAAGTAAGGATATAGGGACCGCTCATGAGCTGGCAGACTTCATTCTAGTGCTCGTTCAGTCTGAGGCTAGATTTCTACATGGAAGCGCTATTGATTTTAGTGGCGGTATAGCTAGTCGATTACATGACCCAGATTAAACCAAATCATGCTTTAAAGTTGCCAGAGGGTCTTTTGTGGAATGATGAGAGTGTCTGTTTTGACTTTGTCGATATAGAGACTGGTTGTTTCTATCAATACTTTCCAGATTCCAAGACTATTTTTCTACGAAAAAAATTTGGCACTAATGTTGGATGGGCATTTAGAACAAGTGGTTCCAATTTTATTGTCGGGTTGAAAAATGACATTCTAATTTGGAATCCTATTTCTGATGAAATAAAAATACTAGTTAGTATTTCAATGTCACCAACACAAAGATTGAATGACGCATTCCTCGATGGACATGAAAAAATATGGTTTGGCGTTATGTCCTCTAATCCAGAAAAGGAAGTTGTGGATGGGTCCTTATGTTCATTTTCTAAAGGACAATTTCTGATTGAGGATTCTAGTTATCAAATTCCTAACGGGCCGATTCTTACTCATGATAAAGAATACTTGCTTCACTCGGATTCTGCTAAAGGCATTCTCTATAGGTATCCATATCAAAATGGAGAAATTAATAGAGAAGGTAAAGAAATCATCCTAGATGTGTCTTACCTTGATGCTTCACCTGATGGAATGTGTTTGGATTCATCTGGCTGTATATATATTGCAATGTGGGGTGTTGGTGAAGTGTGGGTATTAGATCCGTATTTTTCATTGAAATCTAAAATCAAAGTGCCATTTAAATTTGTTTCTAACGTAGCGATTGGTGGGAAGGATCTCACTGATCTCGTTGTAACTTACGCTGAGGATACCAATGAAGGCATTACCGGTGGCCTATATCATGTTCCTGATATTGCTGTATCTGGACTGATCCAGTCAGCATGGAACGAACAATGATAATGAAAACTGAAGCACCTCTGGTATCAGTTATTGTTCCAATTTATAACGTGGCAATCTATTTGCATCAATGCGTGAATTCTATACTAGAACAATCGTATAAAAACATTGAAATAATTTTAGTAAATGATGGATCAACTGATGATGGACGCATCATTTGCGAATCGTTTGCTAAGAAAGATGATCGTGTAAGAGTTATTCATCAAAAAAATAAAGGTCTGGTTTCTGCACGTAAATTGGGTTTGGCTAATACTAGCGGAGATTACATATTTAACCTAGATGGTGATGACTGGCTCGATCCTGAGTGTATAGGCACTTTGGTTAATCATGCAGTTTTAGATGATGTTGATATTGTCATTTCTGGCTACTACCGAGAGTTTGTTGGTCTTGAAGTTTTGATCTCGCCAAGAGTGCCAGCAAAGCTTTATAACAGGGAGGGTATCGTCAATGAAATTTTCCCTAAAATGATTTTTGACTGCAATGTAAATACTCACGGGATTTCAACTTTTTCATGGGGAAAACTTTTTAAAAGAAAGCTAATTTTGCAACATCAACTTGATGTTCCAGAGGGTATAACTGTTGGTGAGGATTCGGTTGTAACATATCCATGTATTGGCAATGCAAAGAACCTTATGGTTATTGATAAGCCGTTGTATTTTTATCGCCAACGTACAAAATCAATGCTTAAGTCTACTTCGAGTAGTGGTAATGAAGTAGCCAGAGTCCATCGTATGTGTGATTTTCTACAAAACAAGATGAAAAACATTGAATACGATTTTAATTCACAAATTGCTCTATATAAGCTAACTCTTCTAGCTATACGAACAGGTGCATTATTTGATGGAAAAGAGCCCCCAGATTGGCTATTCCCATTGTATTTGGATTTCAAAGTTCAAAAAATTGCACTCTATAGCTCTGGTGCGTTTGGGCAGCAAATGTGGCAAAGATTTAATGAACAAGAACTCACTTTTTGTGGGTGGTTTGATGAAGATCATTTTGAAAGCAAGCTATGGGGGGTCGATGTAAGCCCGATCAGTGAATTGCCAAACATAGCCCCAGATGTCGTAATTGTGGCTTCGTTTGATAAGCAAATGTTTAATGTAATTAAAAATCGCATATTAACGGTATTTAATAAGTGTGAGGTTATTCAGCCCATGATCCCAGAAGATTCAGCCTCGATCTTGGCCAATATATGAAAGCTAAAAAGTTAATGATTCTCGGCGGTAATCCTGAAACAGCAGCATTGGTATCCGTTGCTAATGACATGGGCGTGCATACCATTGTGATAGATCCAGTATCTAATTCTCCGGCTAAAAAAGTTGCGCATGAAGCGCATGAAGTTGATGGTTTGGATGTTGATGCTCTGGAAAAATTGGCAGTTAAGCTTGGTGTTGATGGTGTGCTTGTTGGTGTTGCAGATATCTTAGTGCCGTCTTACAAAGAGTTATGTGAGCGTATGGGATTGCCTTGTTTTGCTACCGGTGGAGCTATAAAGGCGTTTAGTTCCAAATCAGGTTTTATCGAAGCGTGTAAATTATTTGATGTTCACGTTACACCCAATTTTTCTGAAGATGATGTGGTTAATTTCCAAGAAAAATTCCCTCATCCCTTACTGATTAAGCCAGTTGATAATGGCGGCGGAATCGGAATCTCTATTTGTAAAGATTTTAAAAGCTTTGAAATTGGTATTAATAGGGCTCTTCAATCCTCAAAATCAAATCAAGTTCTTATTGAAAAGTACATGGATTGTGACGATATGTCTGCTTATTACTCATTTGTTGACGGGAAGGCTTATCTGAGTGCAACAACAGATAGATATACCTCTAAAAAAACTCTTTCAGGTAGCCCAGTTTGTGTTGGTGCTTTTTATCCTAGTAAACACGAAAAAAAGTTCCTAGAGGAAGTCCACCCCAAGCTTCTTAAAATGTTTTCATACTTAGGTATTAGAGATGGAGTTCTCAATATTCAGTTTTTTAGAGATGAAAATGGTTTTTATGCTTATGATCCTGGATTTAGATTACAAGGAGAAGGTTTTCATATTCATTTAGAAGCTGCATTTGGATTTGATCAGCGAGTAGCATTGGTAAACTTTGCACTTAAGCATAGTGATGCCGGTTATGTAGAAAAAGTGAGCAATAACAAAATGGGAGATGGTTTTTTTGCGTGCACTGTATGGGTCTTATTGGATGCTGGG
>Ga0255774_10000590_pt1 | contig 32548 bp, 34 predicted proteins | sample 101ome_17_FD_179972 | JGI IMG/M metagenome (GOLD analysis project Ga0255774, IMG submission 179972) | Coastal salt marsh microbial communities from the Groves Creek Marsh, Skidaway Island, Georgia - 101407AT metaG (version 2) | ecosystem: Environmental > Aquatic > Marine > Intertidal zone >... | reverse complement strand
TGGAATCGCTCTCGCCAACAGTGGTCTTGGTGTCGTTCATGGCTTTGCAGGCCCTCTTGGCTCTGTGACAGGTGCTGCACACGGCGCCATCTGCGGTGCGTTATTGCCTTATGGCCTGAAAGTGAACCGACACTTTGTCGATGATCCGATCGTGATTCAGCGATTGGATCAGATCGCAAACTGGATCACTCCTATTTTCGGTGGGATGAAGGCTGATGCCTTTGATACACTTGCAGCTTGGATTGCCAATCAAGGGATCACCGGGCTTGCATCTGTTGGCTTGAAGGTGGCCGACATCCGCGCGGTCGCCACAGCCTCACAAGCCTCCTCATCGATGAAAGCCAATCCCGTGGCATTGCCATTTGAGGCGCTCGTTTCGGTTCTTGAAGAAGCGCTTTGAATGACCGATAGATAGAGGCAGGACTGATGAGGATGCAACATGGGATCTGAATTTCGCTGGATCATGGGGTCAATTGGGGTCGTTATTGTCTTTGGCCTTGGCCTTCTCACCTATGGGATCATTGACTCCAATCGCTCAATGTCTGGAACCAAAGCCACCATTGACGCCGGTGAGGGAGCCGCGATTAAAATCGACAGATGGGAGTGTATGAAAGGCGAAGATCAGCGCGGTTCACCTTATGAATATTCCCGTAATGCCAGAAATGGCGCCACCGGACCCGCTTCAATCGCTTGTAAAAAGGAAAACTAACACATGACCTACACCGTCTATCTCTCTGGAGAAATCCACACCAGCTGGCGTCAAGAAATCATTGAGGCGACAACGGATTTGAGGATTCGGTTTACCGCCCCTGTGACAGACCATCCCGCGTCTGATGCCGCTGGAGATTTTCTTGGACCTGTCGAACCTGGATTTTGGAGAGACCAACAATCCAGTGGTGTCAATGCGATTCGCACACGCCATGACATCGATCGAGCAGATTTGGTGGTGGTCCGATTTGGCGATCAGTACAAACAATGGAATGCGGCATTTGATGCAGGCTACTGTGCCGCCAAAGGGATCCCCTACATCACACTGCATGATGTTGACATTGTCCATCCTCTCAAAGAGGTCGATCAAGCAGCCTATGCGTGGTGCAAAACAACTGAGCAGGTCGCGACCCTTCTCCGCTACGTGCTGACACAAGCCTAATCGGTGGAAGATCTTTCCTGGTATCAGTACGCGATCATTGGACTCACCTTTGTTTGGAGTGGTTTCGTCCGAAGTGGGCTTGGGTTTGGAGGCGCAGTCTTAGCGCTGCCCTTTTTGCTATTGGTTGTGAATGATCCGCTGATCTTCCTGCCGCTGATCGCGATGCACCTGATTTTCTTTTCCACTCTGATTATGATCCAGAGCACCCGCAATCAGGCACCAGAACGACTCAAAACAATCAATTGGGCTTACTTAAAGCGCAGCATGGCGATCATGATCGCCCCAAAAATTGCCGGTGTGATTGGGCTGCTGACGCTACCACCTGTGATCATGAGCACGATTATTTTCGTCATCGTCATCGCCTACGCGGTTGGATACATCATCAATCGCCCGATCCAGATCAAAACCAAGCTTCAGGAGTATGGGTTTTTAGGTCTGGGCGCCTACGTTTCAGGAACCTCATTGACGGGAGCACCCTTAATTGTTCCAGTGGTTGCAGCACGCGTCGAAAAACATGAATTACGAAACACACTGTTTGTTCTTTGGTGGATTCTAACGCTCATCAAACTGATCTCATTTGTCATCGCCGGAATTGACCTGCAGTTAATTCACCACTTGTGGTTACTTCCCTGCGCATTTCTTGGGCATGTACTTGGCAACCGCATGCATAGCTATTTGGTGGAACAAGAAACCCCAACATTTTTCAGAGTACTCGGTATCGCTTTGGTTATTGTCAGTTTGACTGGTCTTCTGAAGCCCTTCGTCTTCGGCTAGCAAGCTTAGGGCATTTCTTCGCGCGTCCGATTGGACGACTCAGCCCATAGATTGAGGTCAAACTCGCGAGAATAGGCCTCGATCGATGCAAGCTCTTCGGAAGAAAACTGCAACGATGAGGTGGCTTGAATCGCATCCAGCAGTTGCGCTTCCGATCGAACACCAATCAGCGCTGACGCAACTGACGGCTGCCTTAATACCCAGCTAATCGCCAGCTGAGCCATCGATTGACCACGCTCATCAGCAATCATCTTCAGACCAGCAAGCGACGATCGGACTTCAGCGGTAATGAGTGAGGAATCAAAGGATCCAGGAGTACTGGCGCGAGACTGGTCTGGCACCTGATGTAAATATTTGTCCGTCAACAGACCTTGTGCAAGTGGTGAAAACGCGATTGCACCAACTCCTTGTGACTGCAAAGTCTCCAACAATCCCGATGTTTCGATCCAACGATTGAAGAGCGAATAACTCGGTTGATGAATCAAACAAGGAACCCCGAGCTGTTTGAGAATACTCACCGCTTCAATTGTTAACTCAGGACCGTAGGACGAAATTCCCACATACAACGCCTTCCCCTGATGAACCGCTGTCGCGAGAGCTCCCATGGTTTCCTCCAATGGAGTCTCCGGATCCACACGATGCGAATAAAAGATATCGACATAATCCAGTTGCATCCGTGACAAACTCTGATCGAGGCTCGAGAGCAAATACTTTCGGCTGCCGCCATTTCCATAAGGACCTGGCCACATGTCGTAACCTGCCTTGGTTGAAATGATCATCTCATCCCGAAACGGTCGGAAATCTCTCTGGAAGACTTGTCCAAACTGGATCTCTGCCGATCCGTAAGGAGGTCCATAATTATTGGCTAAATCAAAATGGGTGATGCCATGATCGAAGGCGGTGTGCAAGATTGATCGGACCACACTCAAGGGAACGTCAAAACCAAAATTCTGCCAGAGGCCGAGTGAAATCGCAGGGAGTTTCAGCCCGCTGCGGCCAACAGTGCGATATGGCATGCTCTCATAGCGCCTTTCCTGTGGCTGATACTGGTTGATGAGATTCATTTGACAATCCTTTCCTCGAACTGGTGTTTAATCGTATCTGACCACTGTGCGATGCGCTGTGATGCTGTCAAATCTGTTTTCGACTGCCGGTCGATTGAAGTACTGAACGCCTCAATCATCCGTTCATACTGCATCGCTTCAAATTGATGCTCACGCTCAATCCCCTCGCTGCCCATCGCCCAAATCGTGGTATTCGCAGAGGGATTAAACGGCCGCGGAATCACCCAACAGTGTTTCTGTGAGTGAATGATGACCTGCTGAAACCTCGCACGCCGCATGGAAACATCAAACTGCAGTTCGAGATGCTCATCAAATAAGAGACGACCTGAGGTTCTTGCGTCGACTCCCTGCTCGATCCATTGACAGCCCGTCGCCGCAGTCAGTGTGCGCGCACCTAACCAGTGCGCGACCCACAGCGCATAACATCCGATATCCAGTCGAGCTCCACCGCCAGTTTCGGGGCGATTTCTGATATTCAATGGATCACGATTGTCATAGTGAAATTGCACAGAGAGATGTAGGGGCTCATCGGTTGAAATGTGTTGTCGGATCCATTGCCACTGCGGATGATGCGCAACCATCAACGCTTCCATTAAGAAATTTCGGTGTGTCTCGGCAACGACCGATAGCGAACTGACTTCAGCGGCAGACAAACCGAGCGGTTTTTCGCATAACACCGGAATTCCAGCTTCAATTGCGCACCGGCTCATGGGGTAGTGCAGATGATTAGGGAGCGCGATATAAACTGCGTCTACCAGACCGCTGGTGATGACATCGGAATAATCGCTGAAGATCTCTCCTCGAAAGCCATCAGGCTTAACGCCTGCGGCAGATCCAATCGCCGTGACGCTATGTCCCACGTTGAGAATCGCCGGATAGAGTGCCTCGCGTGCAATTTTTCCAAAACCCAAAATCCCAATACGCATCTAGTGAGGCCTCACCGAAAAACGCGCGAGAGAACGCGTCGATAACGCGCGCTGCAATCCATAGAGACCGGCTTCCGAATCGAGAAGAATCTTGATTGGAATACGGGAAAGGTATTGATGAAAACGGCCTTTGGCTTTGAACCGGTCAAGGAAAATCTCCCGCCGAAAATGAGTACCTAACTTGGGAATCACTCCACCTGCCACAAAACATCCACCAGTGGCGCCCAACGTCAGACACCCATCGGAGGCTACAATTCCAAAGAAACCAGCAAACAGATCAAGCGTTCGCTGCACCAACAGGTCCGTCTCTGCGATCAGCATCATAGAGGCTGTATCGAGAGCTTTGACGGGTTGACCTTCACGAATACACAAGGTTCGATACATCAAATGGAGCCCCGGCCCGCTAATTAACCGTTCGGCTGAAACATGCGGGAATTCCCGCCGAAGGCATGACAGTAATTGCCACTCATCTTCAGTCTGCGCAGCCATCGTCACGTGACCGCCCTCAGTGGACAGTGGCGTCCATTCACCATCGGCATCAACCACCACACCACCGACACCCAAACCCGTCCCTGGCCCAATGACAAACAGCGGAGCCAAGGGATCTGCTATTCCCGGTTGTAAGACTTCAAACGAAGATTCCGGCACTGAGACAACTGCAAGCGACTGGGCGGTGAAATCATTAATCGCCAGCAATTCTGTCAACTCCAGTGAATCAACAATATCCCCTTTGCGAAACGACCAATGATTGTTGGTCAATTTCACTAGATCCTGGTGGACTGGGCAGGCCACAGCAACCGCCAGTCGGTCAGCAACCGATGATGTTTGCTCTGAGAAATGACGGTATGCCTCTTCGAGACCACGGAAGTCTGCGCACTGAAGTACTGAGACTTTCTCTAGGCGACCCTCAACGCCGATCAACCCGAACCGCGCGTGAGTGCCTCCAATATCAGCGACAACCGCAGATTGGGCCACTATCGGATTCTCTCTCCAGACTCAGGATCGAATAAGACCACTTTCGACAAATCCACTTGTACTGGCGTACTCTTCCCTGCGCGTAATCCTGCCTCAGGCGAGAGGCGAGCGAGAATTTCAATGCCATTCCATTCGCCAATCGCAATGGTGTCAGCACCCATCGGCTCTGTCACATCAAAGTCCATCTCTAATGCCATCACCGAGTCCCCAGCGCGTTCAGGTTTTGGTTCGGTGAGCATTTCAGGACGCAGACCCAGGATGACACGAGAGATATTCTGAGCTTTCAATGTCGACGACTGAGGAATCGTCAGCGATAAGCTATGGCTCGATGTATCGATAGCGAGACTTCCATCAGAATTCACTTCACAGGGAACGAAGTTCATCGGTGGACTTCCCATAAATCCCGCAACGAACTGATTGGCTGGATTATCATAAATTTCATTAGGCGTACCTAATTGCTGAACCACACCATCTTTCATCACCGCAATGCGATCGGCCAGCGTCATGGCTTCGATTTGATCGTGCGTCACATACACGATTGTTGTTCCAAGTCTCTTATGTAACTTCTTGATTTCAGTACGCATTTCAACGCGAAGTTTGGCATCCAAGTTGGATAGCGGCTCATCAAACAGATACACCCGCGGCGAACGAGCAAGCGCCCGTCCCATTGCGACCCGCTGACGCTGCCCTCCGGAGAGCTGACTCGGTTTACGATCAAGCAAGTGATTAATTTGCAATAAGGTCGAGACTTCTTGAACGCGCTGATCACGTTCTTGCTTGGGAACGCCACGCATCTCAAGCCCAAAACTGATGTTTCGGGCCACGTTCATAGTCGGATACAGGGCGTAGGATTGAAACACCATCGCGATATCACGATCTTTGGGACTCCGCTCAGTCACATCTTCCCCTGCAAGTAATAACTGTCCAGTTGTCACTTCCTCAAGCCCAGCAATGGTATTCATCAGAGTGGACTTTCCGCATCCTGAGGGACCAACCAGAATGAGAAATTCACCATCCGCAATATCAATATTGATCCCTTTCAGGACCTCGGTTGAACCAAAGGTTTTGGTGACGTTAGAAATCGTTAACGAACCCATCGAGTTATCCTTTTACTGCACCCGCGGTTAGGCCGCGGACAAAATATTTACCGGCCAGTACATACACCACCAGAGTTGGCAAGGCGGCGATTAATGCCGCCGCCATATCGACGTTATATTCTTTCCCGCCGACCGATGTATTCACCAAGTTATTCAACGCGACGGTGATCGGTTGAGTTCCTTGCCCTGAATAAACAACCCCAAACAGGAAATCATTCCAAATTTGGGTGAACTGCCAAATGATGGTTACCGTAAAAATCGGTAGAGAGATCGGCAGGAAGATATGTCGAAAAATCTGAAAGAAATTCGCTCCGTCGAGCTGCGCTGCCTTGACCAACTCCGTGGGGACAGACACGTAAAAATTTCTGAAAAACAGCGTCGTAAAGGCAACCCCATAAATCACATGCACCAACACGAGTCCAGTCACTGTATTTGCGAGACCAAAAGTCGCAAGCAATCGCGCCATCGGTAGAAGAATGACCTGGAAGGGGATGAAACACCCAAACAATAAGGCTGCAAACAAAAATTCGCTGCCTCGAAACCGCCATTTAGCAAGGACATAGCCATTTAACGCACCAATCAGCGTCGAGATCAAAACAGCCGGGACGACAATTCGGATGCTATTGAAGAAGAACGGAGCGAGACCCTCGCACTCACTGCCCGTGCACGCACTTCCCCAAGCCTTCGCCCATGCGTATAGGGTCGGCGCTGCTGGCAAGGACAACAAATTACCCTGCCGGATTTCCTCAATATCTTTTAAAGAAGTCGTGATCATCACATACAGCGGCATGAGATATAGGACTGCGAAGATTATGAGACAGGCATAGATCGCATAGCGACCGATCGACATGCTGGAGTTACCCACGATTAGACCCTCGTAGCTCGGAATACAGATAAGGAACCAAGATAGCCAATACTCCAAACAGCATCACCATCGCGCTTGCCGCACCAATCCCCATCTGCGCTCGGTTGAACGCAAAGGTATACATAAAGTTCGCTGGGAGATCCGATGCGTAACCAGGCCCTCCCCCGGTCAATGCTTGGACTAAATCGAAACTCTTGATCGCAATGTGCGAGAGAATCACGATGGCACTGAAAAACACAGGACGTAAAATCGGCAAGATCACATGCCAGTACGACTGCCAGGCACTCGCACCATCGATTTGCGCTGCCTTAATCAAACTGTCATCTACACTCCGCAATCCGGCCAAGAACATGGCCATGACAAATCCACTGGATTGCCAGACTGCCGCAATGACAATGGTATAAATCGCCATTTCCTGATCAACCAACCAGCGAAACTCGAAGTCTGTAAACCCTAAATCACGCACCATTTTTTCGATGCCAAGCCCTGGATTTAAGATCCACTTCCATGCAGTCCCCGTCACAACAAACGAGACAGCCATGGGGTATAGATAAATCGTACGAATGGCTCCTTCTCCCCGAATCTTCTGATCGAGAAAAATTGCCAGAACTAAACCAATCAGTAGTGAAATCGCGATAAATAAAACGCCAAATACCACCAAATTCGACATCGCCACATCCCAACGTGGATTGGCAAATAATTTTTCGTATTGAATGAAACCGACAAAGTCCCACTGCGGAAGCATCCGACTCTTGGTGAACGATAACGCGCCCGTCCACGCAATAAAGCCATACATACACACAATCATGGCCAGCGTTGTTGGCGCCATGATGATTTTCGGCAACCAAGCTTCGAGCAGATCCAAGACAGATTGCTTTTTCACGTTTTGATGCATTGTGAAACTCCAGTCGCGAGATGGGGCCCGAAAGCCCCATCCATCGCATTATCGCATTACATTGCTGCCTGAATGGCTGCGACGAGTTGCGCCTTTCCGTCAGCTGCTGACGTATCGGAGTTGAAATAGTTAGTCGCGACATCGGTGATCGCACCGGCGACAGCGCCAGGAACAGCCATTCCATGGGCAAAGCTTGGTACCAAACCGCCTGACTGCGCAGTGGATACAAACGCATTCATCGAATCATGAGCACAGGTATCAAATTTGGCGCGAGCCATACCCAAACGCGCAGGAATCGAGCCTTTGTTCAGGTTGAAGACTTCTTGGAAGTTAGTCCCTAGAATTTCTTCCGCCATGGCTTTCTGAGCGCTTTGCTTGTTCACATCTGACTGCTGGAAAAACGCGAAGGAATCAACGTTAAAAGTGAATCCATCAGAGGTTCCGGGCGCTGCAACACAGACAAAATCGGTACCCACAGTTTTACCGGCAACCGCAAACTCACCTTTTGCCCAGTCACCCATGATCTGCATTCCTGCTTCACCGTTGATCACCATCGAAGTCGCCACGTTCCAATCACGGCCTGGAGCGTTGGCATCGATGAACTGACGGAGTTCGCCAAATACTTTGAACACCTCATCGGTAGTTGAGCTATTTAATGCATCCATATCGAGCTCAACAAAGGCTTTTTTATAGTACTCAGCACCACCAACACCCAAAACCACCGCTTCAAAGACCGTATTGTCCTGCCAAGCTTGACCACCGTGCGCTAGCGCGATGTATCCCGCATCTTGAATTTTCTTTGCTTGAACCATGAAATCAGCCCAAGTGGTTGGGATAGTTGCGCCGGCTTTACGGAAGACTTCTGGGTTTGCCCACAACCAGTTGACGCGATGCACGTTAACTGGAGCCGCAACGTACTTACCTTGGTATTTCATGACGTCGGAAACCACACCAGGCAAGACGCCGTCCCAGTTATTCTTCTTAGCCACGTCATCGATCGATGCCAAGAATCCGAGCTCACCCCATTCTTGAATATCTGGGCCTTTAATTTGTGCGGCAGTTGGGGGATTACCAGACACTGCTCTCGACTTTAAAACAGTCATGGCGTTCTCACCACCACCACCGGCGACAGCAAAGTCTTGCCAAGATACGCCGCGCTTCTCCAAGCTTGACTTTAATGACGCAACACTTTTCGCCTCGCCACCGCTGGTCCACCAATGGAGTACTTCAACTTCAGATGCCTGAACTGGCAACGCAACTAGGGATGCAGCCGCGAAACAGGCTGCGATCGAACGATTCAACATAGTTTATACCTCTTATTTTTGCCGTTTATCGACAACACAAGAGTACTGATCTGAATGTGTCTAATATTTCAATTTGTGACAAAGTGTGACAGAGGAAGACGAACCGTCACCACCAGGCCCCCACCATCACGATCGTCAAGTGCAATGACACCGCCATGTAACTGCACGATTGTCTTGGCAATTCCAAGACCCAAACCCACGTGAATCGAACTGGGCTTTTGTCCAGACCGAAAATAGGGTTCAAAAACCATTGATTTTTGGTCATCCGGAATACCCGGGCCACGATCCATGACTCGAACAATCACGGACTCGCTCGAGGCGTCCTGTGACGCTTCAATATCCACAGATCGGCCGTAGTGTAATGCATTGTCAACTAAGTTCGTAAACAGTCGTTCGATACTCAATGGACGACATTCAATCACTAGCGTCTCCGGTACATCTAATGAAAATGGCAACCCTGCGACTTCCGCCGCCTCGAGACTGTGCGCTAAAACGCCCACTAGATCGACACGCTCGGTATTCTCGTGGATCGCTGCATCCTTCACCATCTGCAACGATGCCTTCACCATGGTCTCCAGATCATCAAGGTCCTGTAACAACTTCTCCTTGACCGCTGTGTCAGACAGCATTTCAACGCGCAATTTAGCTTTAGTCAGCGGAGTTTTAAGATCGTGCGAGATCGATGCAAACAATCGCTCTCGGTCCGCAATAAACTTTTGAATCCGCTGACCCATGACATTAAACGCATGGATGGTGGACTGCATCTCAGAGGAGCCTTGCGCGGGCAAAAATTGGTAAGCATGACCTCGACCGAGTTGATCGGCATACCGTGACAACAGTCTCAGAGGACGAACCACTGACCGGACCAACAATGTTGTTAACACCAAGATGGTCAACGAAATCAATACTGTGGTCAGAAGGCGTTCACCGGTGAACCAGCGAAATCCATACAACGACTCTCCATTGGGGAATTGTGTCGCAAGGTAGGCCCATTCATCAGTGTTCAGGCGCAGCTGCACAACAACAACCGGACTCTCATCACCTGGATCGATGAGCGCGAAGCGTTGCCACTTTGGAGGCAAGTTCACCATCAGATTATCACCAGATAAAATCCGTAAATCGTCAAATCGAACAAAACTAATTTGCAAATCATTTTTGATGTTGATCTCACTACGGATTGAGGCGTCGATCATTGATCGCACCCGCTCAATCGTTTGCGTTTCAGGAACGCTAGCCAAAGGAATGAGTTGCGAGTTGATGGACACAAAGAAACGCGTCCCTCCCATATCCCGCAATTGATCCAACACAATGTGACGATACTCTCTAGGAAGTCTTGAGAAAAACTGGATTGTTTGACCGATACGAGCACCCATATTCATCGAGACCTCTGAAATTCTTAGGCGCTCTTCTGTTTTTAACTGCTGACCCCAGATCCAGATGCCCATTCCCTGAGCCACCAAAATTCCCAAAAATAAAATCACCGTCATGCGTGCGACGATTGATTGTGGAAGGATTCGGTCGAATATCGATTGCAAATGCATCATATGGACAAGAGGTAGCCTTTGCCTCGGATCGATCGAATCAAATCACTCGATGACGCCGATTTGAGCTTCTTTCGGAGTCGACTGACCAAGGTGTCGATGGAGCGATCAAAAGGAGAAACACCATGGCCCTTGAGCGCCAATGAGATTTGATCACGCGACAACACCGATCCCGGACGATTGTAGAATAATTGCAACAAGTCAAATTCCGCCCCCGTCAGGTCAATCGCTTGACCTTGCCAAAAACTTCGTCGATCCGACTGGTTGATGGTCAATTGCCTAGATTCTTGAACATTGGGTTCAGCACGCCTCAACAGGGCTTTGATTCTCGCCAATAGCTCTCTTGGGTTAAAAGGCTTCCCCATGTAGTCATCAGCCCCTAATTCGAGGCCAAGAATGCGATCCACGTCATCGCTTGCTGCTGTGAGCATAATAATGGGGATAGACGATTTCTCTCGCACTTTCTGACACACGGAGAATCCATCCATTCCAGGAAGGCCAACATCCAAAACAACCAGACCAATTGCTGTTCGATCAGAGTCCAAAAAGGCTTCACCGGAGACAAACAATGAGGATTCATAACCGTTGGTTTTCAGGTAATCCCCAATGAGACACCCCAACTCGGGATCATCGTCAACAATCGCAATCACTGTCATCGTGAAGATTCTCGCATCAGGGTCATGCGTCGATCACCGGATAAATCGGCTCTTTCCAGGGATGATTCGGATGATCCATCATCAGCTCAACAAAAACTGGGATCAATGACCCCAGAATTTCAGATCCATCTTTCACTTGCGCGCGATTAATCGCGCCCGACCATGTCGAGCCACCATGGATAATCTGATTACGAAGCACATACAGTCGATCAAAGAGTTCGTTTAAAACTCGTTCGGTATCTTTATCAGCGAGCGCCAGCTTGGCTTTTTTCACCGATGCTTCAAGACGCTCGGCCCAATCATCATGGCCTTCGATGCCGTTTTGATGATTCCAGAAGGGGCCAAATACATACTGGTTCTCGAGCACCAATCGAATCTCATGGGGGAATCGGGTCCAGACCAAATGGTAAATCCGATCGTCACGATCAAAGGATAACAGCGTACTCAAAAAGCTTTTAAAGCGCCCTTTCTCTGAAACGTGATAGGCAATTCCGATGTCTTGTGAATAAGCGGAATTGAATGCGATCCAGAGAAACACAAAGGCAGCATCGCGATCGTCATCCTCACGAGCTGCGCGCTGCAACCAACTTATGGCTCGATGCACTCGAAGTCCGAGGCTGTCTCCAAAACCATCTCTTAACGCGCGCTGTTTGTTTTTCAGATTGTCCGCATCGGTTCGCGTGATCACGATCTCCTCCTCTTTTGTCAGAGAGAGTCTACCTTGTTGTCATGCAAACGGAGAGCGTCTGCATCATGGTGAAATGATAAACGCTGGGAATATGGCACTTCGGCCTCGGCCGCGGTAGCGCAACATGCCGGGGATCACGAGGACGAGTCTGTGGTGTAAAACTATCAACTCTCGGAATCCGATACCGAGGAATTGTACGGACTTCATGGGTCTTTTCACACGCCACTTTGAGACGTTGCGGGGTTTGGTGATTGCCATCATGGTCGTAATGAAACGCCCGACACGCAGCACTTGCCTGAAATGACAAAAGCGCGCCAAGCACCAACAAACACATCTGAATTCTATAACGCATACCTAAAGAATCGGAAGGCTTAGTCGTTTATTGAGTCTTCAGTTTGAATGCAGCAAACGACGATGCATCAAGTAGCCCGACATAAAAATCACGAGAGTCACAAAGACCGACCACAGAGAGCCCGTTGCAAGCCCTGTAATGGCCTGACCTGTGTTGCATCCAAGCGCCAGAATACCGCCGACACCCATCATCATTGCCCCCAAAAAATAGCGAGCATGGTCAGCGGCAGATTCAAAGGTTTGCCATTGAAATTCTCCGCGAACCATAGATGACAAAAATGCTCCAACAAGAACGCCCAAAATCAGAGTGACATTGAACGAAGGCTCAAGCCCAGACGCCAGCTGGAGATAGGTCATTGCCTCGCCAATCGGTGCGACAAATGTTAGAGACATTGGAGCCATTGGGTCAAAGTCATCTGATCCAATAACAGCCGTTGTCGACCACGCACCTGCAACCAAAAAGCCAACCAAAAGCCCGCCGATCACATTGCGGCTCAGTCCGTGGCGAAGCGTGAAAAAACCAATGACGGTTGTCGCCAGAGCAATCAACGGCCACTCAAACCCTGGAACTGATAAAAACACTGACTCAGTCGGCAACTCGATTGCGAGTGTTTGCTGTAACTCGACGCGCGCTTCTGCAATCAAGCCTTTGAAGGTTGCATACGCTGATAGACCAACAACCAATACTCCAAACCACGCGCGAAGGTTTCCGGTCGCACTAAGAACCAGCAAACGTGCAGGACACCCGCGAGACAACATCATACCCACACCAAAAGCACACGCTCCGACTAGCGTCGTCCACCAAGATAGCGTCTCAGGAAAGTACACGGTTTGACTTGAGTCTAAATGGCCATCCAAGATCATCCACTGAGTCATTGGGACTGCAATCAACAACGCTCCTAACCAGCCGGTGAGCGTGGCTCCGCCTTTCCCCTCAGCGAGGTCCGAAATCCCACGGCGCACACAAAATGCGGTCGATTGGGCGAAAACCCCGTATAGACACCCGACCACGAGTCCTATTAGGACATATAAAGTACGAACGTCTAGCTCTTCCATCATGACTCCTCAAGTTCAGCGCGCGATAGCGATATATTAGATTCCAGGAACTGGCCTCGGACGCCCCCTTTGATCTAAGGCAACGAAAGTAAATACTGCCTCGGTCACCTTTTCTTTTTCCTCGCCGTCGCGCGCACGTCGCCACGCCTCGACCCTGATCTTCATCGATGTCCGACCCACTGACTCAAGCTCTGCAAATAAAGTCACTTCATCACCTACGCGCACAGGTTTTAAAAATTGAATACCATCAACAGCAATGGTCGCGCTTCGGCCTCTAGCTATGCGTGCCGCTGTGTTACCCGCGGCTAGATCCATTTGTGCCATTAACCAACCACCAAAAATATCGCCAGCGGGATTGGTGTCTGCTGGCATTGCAATTGTGCGGATTGCTGGATCATGCTGAGGGAACTTTTGGCTCATAATTTTCCAATTAAGATTAATCAACCTACCGCGATGAATCTAAGCGAGCAACCACTGATTTCGCGGACCTTAAAGCTTCTTTAGCTCGTTCGTGAGGAGATAAACGAGATGACTCTGCGTCCCTCGGGACTTCAATACTGTATATCTTTCCTTGAGGTAAAGCGCATAACATCCCGACCAGATCGATGTCTCCTGAACCTGGAACTAATCGCTCAGAACGCGCCGCATAAATCAACTGCTCTGTGGTTGGACTTTCCAGTCTCGGCGCGTCGCACAGCTGTATATAGTTAACCAAGTACTCTGGGATTTGAGTGAGCGAGTGAATGCTTCGATCACTCCGTTCCCAGTGTAATGCATCCACAAGTAGGCCAGCGTTGCTCTTATTCACAGCTCTCAAGATCTCAAGACATTCCGTCGAAGTTTTTACCGCCGTCCAGGGCATAAATTCTAGGTCACCGGTTAGTCCGTACTGAGCCGCGTGCTCCAGAAATATGCCGTAGTTATCAATCAGCCGCGCCCTATTGAGATCGTCTCCAACTACAAGAACATGTTTAGCTCCTAGGTAAGAACAAACCTCCAAGAAAGGCATCAATGCCTCAAGATTGAACGATTTTCCGATTCGTACAACCTCAGCATCGGCGACCTGAATTCCTGTGTCATTTAACGCGGAAAGGACATTTCGCTGCTCTGAACGGTCGTTTGATAAAGAATATGGCCCATCGGCACCTGCGGGAAGTAGGCGGAGTCCGACGCAGTCGTACCCTGTATCCGCAGCAATCTTCACCATATCAATGGGGCTGATATCCTTTACAGTCAGAAACGCGAGTGAAAATTTATGTGACATGGGCACGCCATCAAACATTAACGAAGAATGACCCCTATTCTCTTTCCCTATTTACCGCTTAATTGCTGAATGCTGCGATACAATACCGTCTTTTGTGGAGATATCTTTGAACCTAAAACTCGGTCTCATCGGAAATGCTATCGCAAAATCGCGAGCTCCATCACTTCACCTATTCTTAGGTAACTTACACGGGTTTAAACTTACGTACGATCTCTTTGATCCGATGAGTAACCAAAACGATCGATTTATCGCTCAATTAAAAGAGCTGCAGGATCAGGGATATAGTGGTTGCAATATCACTTACCCATTTAAACAGATGGCTATTGAATCGGTCCAAAACTGTGAAGCATCGGCTCAGTTGGTCGGCGCGACAAATACGATAAAGTTCTCCACGGAGACATACGCGATAAACACCGACTACTCAGGGTTTGTTCGCGCGATCACTTCGAAACTAGATAAACATGAAATCGGCTCAGCTCTCATCCTGGGGGCTGGAGGTGTCGGGCGCGCCGTAGCTTTCGGCCTCGCCTCATTTTCTTCTGGGACCTGCCATATATTCGATCCGTCAGTCGACAAAGCTCTGGAATTGGTAAATTCGTTGCGTAAAAATGACCGTGATGCGGAGGTGGTTCAGCAATCGGAGCTGGCAACAGTCAGTCAAACGGTCGAGGGGATCCTTAACTGCAGCCCAGTCGGCCACTACCAGTCCCCTGGGATGCCAATTAATGCAAAATATATCGGACATCAAAAGTGGGCATTTGACGCGGTGTACACGCCACTTGAAACAGAGTTTCTGAAGACATGCCGAGAAGCAAATCTGAGGATTGTGTCTGGCTTCGAGTTGTTTTTTTATCAGGGCCTGGATTCCTTCGAGTTTTGGACGGAGCAGAAAGCAGATGAAAAAGATGTCAGGGAAGCGTTTATCCTTGAGTCTAAGATCGACGCAACGCTCATCTGAGCGCGATTAGAAAATCTTCCACCTCAAGAAGAGATGGTATCGAGCTAGACGCTCCCGGCCTAGTGACTGACAGCGCTGCCGCTGCCATCGCAAATAAAACCGAGTCCCGGAAGCTTTCTCCGTCGACTATTGCGGCCGCAAGCGCACCGTTAAAGCAATCACCCGCCGCGACCGTGTCTATCGCATCAACGACAAATGCCGGTAACCACTCTCCCTGGACGCCATCCTCACTATACGCGACTCCCTGTTCACCCATGGTAAGAATGACGGCCTTGAAACCACCCCTTTTCACTAGTGCGATGGCGCCTTGGATCGCGTCTTCTGAGGAGCAAATCTTCTGGTTCAGCAAGTGTTCAGCCTCGTGCTGATTGGGGGTTAGGATATCGACAACGGTAAAGACATGGTCTAGATCGTTTTTCGGCATCGGCGCGGGGTCTAGGATCGTCACACCGCCGGCCTCAGATATTTTCTTCATTACCTCAAGGGTCTCCTCGAGAGGGGTCTCTAACTGACACAGCCCCACCGCTGTTCCATCAAACGTTAGTTCAGAAATCTGCGAAGAGGTCCACGAGAAATTCGCGCCACCGGACACTGTAATTGAGTTGTCACCGTCCTTATCCACGTGGATCAGCGCCATCCCCGTCGGGCTCCCTGAATCACGACGAATATCAGACGTTGCCACACCCAGCGTAGCCAGCTCCGACTCCACAAATGAACCGAAGTGGTCGGCGCCGACCGCACCAATGAATCTAACTGGGGCTTTACTCAAGCGACTCGCCGCCACGGACTGATTGAGGCCCTTACCCCCGGCCCCGATTCGATAATCAGACCCATGTTTAGTCTCACCTAACTTCGGCAAGCTCTCCACGTCTACAGATATATCGACGTTGGCTGAACCGAACACTATGACTGCCACTGTGCGGCTCTCAGTGCCTGAATTTTTCCGCGGTAGTACTCTGTGCCCTCTTCAATTTTTTCGAGAATAGTCTCCAGCGCCCAGTGCTTCTCGAAGATGTCTTCGGGGACGGCCCTCGAGAATGACGACTGGATCGTACCCAGTCGTTGGTGATATGCCTTGGCCAGCTTCGGGTACCCCATCCCCTCGGTCGCCGCGGAAAGGACCAAGAACCGGGCCAGTTCATCTGCAAGCTCTGTATGTATCTCGCCCTCGTCTTGAAGCCATCGATATAGGTCAGGATGAAAGTTATTAAAGACCCCGCAAAAGCCACTAGCCCCAGATTTCATTGCCTCAAATGCGATCGCGGCGTTCGCGTTACTAACCACAAGATTCGAGTTTTTTGTAAGCTCTAATCGACGTCGAACAATCTGCAAGTCGCAGGACACGTCTTTAAGGATCACAAACCTTGGGTCTCGCGCGAAATAAGTGACTTCATCGTCTGATAGTAAACGCCGGTATGGCGCAGGGCACTCGTAGAGACCGAGATGCAAATCGGTTGGCAACTCTTGTTTTAACGTCTCGACAGTTTCGAATAGGTGCTCGGATCCCATATTATCCGGGTCTAAACGGTTCGTGACAAAAACCAGGCAATCGATACCTGTGTTAGCTATTTGGGTCAGCTCAGTGATTTGCTCTTCTAGAGTTACTCCTACATGGCCCGACGCGATAACTGGCACGCGACCATCGACCACATCGACCGTAAAACGCGCGAGCGCTTCACGCTCATCCAGGTCCAGGTAGAGCATTTCCGAGGACTGGCAGACAGCAAATAAAGACTCACTGCCTTGCTTCAAATACCAGTCTGTGAGTCGTTTTTGACTTTCCCAATCGATGCCTCCGTGATCATCGAAAACCGTCAGCATGACCGGGATAATCCCTTTTATAGTGTTAGTCATTTAGACAATTCCTTCTATCTGATTAAGAGCGTCGGCTACACCATCTGAGATACTAGATGATCTCAACCTTTAACGATCTACTGATCCAAGCGGATCCATGCGCCGCCCCTTTCATTTGAGGCAACAGCGGCCTCAATAAATCTGACACCCCTCACTCCGTCAGAGATCAGAGGATGAGCAACTAGATCAGCCGGAATTGTCCGTCTGTCCCGCCTTGCGGCAACAGACACTGAAAACTCGGTGTAAAGATTAGCCCATGCCTCAATAAGACCCTCCGGAAAACCACGCCCAGTCCGCACTAGTCTCTCTACGGAAGGGCTTACACCGTGTCCATTTCCACGTGTAATAATCTGGTCCGGTTTCCCAAAAATATTGAGCTTCAGACGCTCGCAATTCTCCATATCCCACTCGAGGCCACCAAGTTCGCCAAAGATTCTCAAACGCAGACCACCCCGGTTACCCGAGGCCAGACGAGAAGTAATTAAAGTACCCGGTACCTGATTGGTGAATTCGAGGGTCATAAACGCTGTATCCTCAAGCGATTTAGGTGCGCCGCATACATGAAAGTCAGCCTTTAAACGCTCCAGATCTAATCCCGAAACAAATTGGGCAAGATGAATGGCATGGGTTCCTATGTCACCGACACAGCTTGTTGGACCTGATTTTGCCGGATCTAAGCGCCATTTGATGTGCGGACTTTCCTCTATGCCCTCTGGAACCATCCAATCTTGCAAAAATTCAACATGGATCTGGTTTATTTGGCCCAGAGAACCAGACGCAACAATTTCTCTGGCTTGTCTAACCATTGGGTAGCAGGACATTACGTAGCTGACCGCAAATACTAATCCGGAGTCTTGCGCCTGTTGTTCAAGATCAAGCGCTTCAGCCAGGGAATTAGTCAAAGGCTTGTCGCATATTACGTCAATGCCCGTAGCAATAAATGCGGTGGCAACGTCCCGGTGCAGGTGATTAGGAGTCGTAACCATCACTGCATCAATCCCTTCGCTTCTCGACGACTCTATCTCAGCCATTGTTTGAAAATCGCAATAACACCTGTCAGCGTTAATATTGAAATCTCGACCGCGCTCTTTCGATTTTTTTTCGTCCGAAGATAATGCCCCAGCAACGATGTCCCAGCGACCACTCATCGAAGCGGCCAAGGCCTGGGTCTTCGCAATACGTCCACCACCAACAATACCAAGCCGTAATGGTCTCGATAACCTTGGATATTCGTTATCAATACTAATTTTTTTGGGTAGCAGCACTACAGGATTCCTCTGTCAATCTGGAGGTGAGGCACCCTCGGGCAATACCTCTATCGCTAGAAATACGGAGGGCGTAATCGTTTCATATTGATGCCAAGGGTACTCACCGTTTTGAGTGTACATCGGCCGATGAGTGTTACCGGGGGCCATGAGTTCTTCGAAATATAGAGACGAGAGATCCTTCGAGAGGCACTGCTGCATCTTCCCTAGTCCTACAACCTGAGTGTGGACCTCTCTATATCCGGGTACTGGACAAAAGCTATGGTCTCTGTGGAGTCCGACATTCAGTGGTACGGTTGCCGAGTAGTAAAACGTAAATCCCTGCTGACCCACCCATTTCTTTGGAGACATGTAGTGGCCCACATTCCGAAGCCGCTCCTCTTTACGAACTTGATAGGCACTCGGCCAGAACTCACCTACTTGATCACATAATTCTTGTTCCGATAAATCAGGTCGTAAGTTTCTAATCAAGATCGCCTGTTCCACGTTAACGAGATCAGTTCCCATGACATAGTTAGACTGGAATTCATGAAGTTTCTGTTTTTCGATCGTGATCGGATTCGCTGAGAGATTCACAACGATTGCTTTCGAAATCACTGGGAGACTTTGCTCGCCCTTAACTAGCTCGAGCGAGAAAAAAGGCTCACCGATATCTATTTTTGTCATGCTCATTCAGCAAAATCCTCATCCATCGGCATCGGATCTGGCCGCTTAACAGTGCTTGATATCTCTTGAAAACGTTGAGCTCTTGCAGACTCCTCAATAGCAATCAATGCCTCCAAGACATGGAATGCAAGCTTGCCGTCGGCCCTGGGCTCTCTATTTTCAACTCTGGCCTGGGCCAGATCTCTCAAACCCAGACCCCTATAATTCGCATTATATCCATACCTATTTTCCGCAACGAGCCATTGTTCTGGACGATCGATGGGTCTTGGCTGGAACTCCCAGCGGCTGTCTTTACGCCGACGGAACCATACCGGGCCGTCGAAATTGTTCGCGCCATGGACTGGATCCAAATCTGGAATACATATCGACCCCTCGGAGCCATAAATTTCGAGCCGAGGGGTCTCGCTTTCCCAAACATCAAAGCTCATAGTCATGCTACCTATGACCCCGCAATCAAACTCAATTAGAGACAAGGAATGCGTGTCGATCTCGACGTCAATTATTTCCCCATTTCTGGGTCCGTTCTCAATCAGTCGAGTGTTTGTGCTGCGGTTACTCATGCCGCAAACTCTAGTCATGGGACCAAATAAAAATACGAGCACGGTGAGGTAGTAAGGGCCTAAATCCAACAAAGGTCCGCCACCTTCCTTGTAGTAAAAGTCAGGGTTTGGATGATGTCTCTCCACCCCATGCGTCCCAACATGCGCAGTAAATCCCGAAGGCTTACCAATGACGCCCGAATCGATCAGCTTCCTCACAGTCTGCCATCGCCCCCCCATGAAGGTATCGGGAGCATTTCCGATCAGCAATTGACGCTCTGCCGCAAGATCGAGCAGCTGTTGTCCTTTGTTCAGTGACGTCACGAATGGCTTTTCTGAGTAAACATGTTTACCAGCCTCAAGCGCCGCCTTGGAGATATCGAAATGGGCGGCGGGGATTGTTAGGTTTAGAACACATTCAATTTCATCATCAGATAGCAGTTCCTCGGGGCTCAGTACCTGCGGCAGGTTGAATCGCTTCGCCTTGAGTGAAGCCTCTTCTCGGTCAAGACTTGCGCATGCAATAACATCGAGCTCTTCGAACTTCATACAATTGGTTAGATAGATGTCACTAATCCGGCCTGTGCCTATCAGTCCCACCTTCATCAAAGCAACATCCTCACTAGTAGCCAAGTGATCGCGGCGCCCACAGCACGATTTCTGGAAAAAGAATCATTATCACCAAGGCGGAAATAAGAATTCCTAAAAATGGCCAAATTTCGCGAATCATCTCTTTTAGGGGTATCTGACTCACAGCGCTTATCACGAACAAAAGGATCCCATACGGGGGGGTGATCAAGCCGATCATCGAGTTCACAACAATCAGCACTCCGAAGTGGATTAAATCAATACCCAGCGCGTTACATGTCGGAATGAAGAGTGGAACAATGACAAGGATGATGACTGTCGCATCCAGGACGCAACCCAGTAACAGGACCAAAAGGTTGACCAGCAGTAGGAAAGTCAATGGACTGATATCCGTCCCAGACATTACGTCTGAGATCATCATAGGGACGTTTTCCTGGATCACTACGTACATCAAAATCATAGAGGCGCCAATGACTACTCCCACGGCAGCAGCTGACTTCGCACTCTCGACGAAGACCTCGTAGAGCGTCATGAACTTCAATGTTCGGTAGAGGAAGGCCGAGACTAAAAGCGCATAGAACGCCGCGATAGCAGCAGCCTCTGTAGGCGTTGTCACACCCGTGTAGATGCAGGTCAATAAGATCACCGGCATTAGTAACGCAGGCGCAGCGTTTAGCGTGATCCGAGGAAGTTGGATGAGTGGAACAGCTTCTTCCTGCCCAAAGCCTCGCTTGTATGCTATCCAAGCGTTTGTCCCCATAAGCACACCGGCCATGATGAGTCCTGGAACGATGCCACCCAAAAACAATGACGCTATCGATGTGTCCGAGACAAGTGCGTAGAGAACAAGGGGGATCGACGGGGGAATGATGGGCCCTATGGTCGCCGTCGCGGCAGTAATTGCGGCCGCGTAGCCGCGACTGTATTTACCGCTCTTTATCATCATCTCGATAATTAACTTTCCGATTCCCGCGGCATCAGCTACCGCAGAGCCAGACATACCGGAGAAAATTAAACTTGCCACAACATTGACATGACCGAGACCACCCCTGAAGCGACCCACTAAAGCGATACAAAATTTAAGAAGTCGATCCGAGATGGACCCGGCGTTCATAATATTTGCGGATACGATGAAAAGCGGTACAGCGAGCAGAAGAAATCCATCAAAAAGACGCTGCACCATAGTTTCCCCGGCAATGGCTAAGTCTTGCCCTGCTAGTCCCAAATAAACGAGAACCCCGATGATGATCGCGTACGCGACGGGCATACCAATCGCAGCGGTACCGAACAAGGTTAGCAACCCGAGAATCAATTCAAAACTCATATATCGGCCTTGAGTTTGTTGTGATCTTTATGAAATTTTCGATCAAGACCCAGAGCTTGTACTAGCACGAAAATATATCTGACCACTAGCGCGACCATCAGGATAACGTAAGGAGCGAACAGCCACTTGATCGCTATTTTGTCGCCAGTAATGGGAATTCTCAGTGTTTGAATCTTTTTAAGATCCATGAGACGACTTCCAAAGATCGCTTCCCAAACCGGAACAAAAGACCACACCATCGCACTCAAAACTGTGAGTGCTACAACAATTTTACAAATCAAGCTCCATCTGGGAGACATAGCCTGAGTGAAAACGTCAAAGACAACATGATCACGCTCTCGCACGACGAAAGCGCACCCAAGGAAAACCAGCCAGACCCACAAAAGTGAAATCAAATTTACAGTCCAACCGATAGGTTCAACGGAATCGAGCCACAGTGCTACAGAATCAACTGGGATGAAGGTACCTAATTTAGGCGCGTAACGGGCAAAGATTTGTGACAGAAAAGTGATGAAAATCGTAGCTAGAGTTAAGGCTAAAATGAAGTTAACGAAGCGGTTGGACCAATATCTTAATTTAACAATCATCAATCCAACCGCCCCTCAGATAAGGATGCTTAGTTTCCTAAAGCATTGATCTTACCAAGAACACCCTTAGGCCAGCTAGCTGCGGCCTCGCTTCCGACATACTGAGCTTGGACGTGCTCTCGGAACGCCTTTAGATCCGGGGTATAGATCTCTACGCCCTGACTACGAATAAAGTCAGCCAGGTTATTCTCCTTGTCTAGTTGCTTCAAACGACCCCACGCAGCAGCAGCGTCAGCAGCTCGTTGTACCGCCATTTGTTGGTCAGCAGTTAACCCATCCCACGTTTTCTTTGAGAATGCGATGTAGTTCAGATCGACAAGGTGTGACGTCAAGGCGATCTGCTTAGTCACCTCATAGAACTTCTTATCTACGACGGTTGGTAACGGATTGTCCTGCCCATCGACAGCACCTGAAGCGAGGGCCGTGTAGACTTCATTAAACGCAAGTGGGGTCGGCGACGCGCCAAGCGCTTTACCGAGGAATTGCCACGCGTCTGTGCCAGGCATGCGAAGGTTGACACCAGCCAAATCTGCAGGGGTCATCACGTTCTTCTCTGAGCGAGGGAAACGGAGATTCACGTGTCTCCGACCAAGATACATCACCGACAGGAGCTTGACCCCCAATTCGTCCTCAACCGTTTTCTTAAACGGATTCATCAGTGGGTCATTAAAAACGCGAACCTGATGCGCAGCATCTTGATGTACGTAGCCTGTCGCAAAAATCGAGAACTCAGGGAAAAACTGAGCCAGTTCCTGTGCAGAAGCAATCGACATTGTTAGATTTCCGCGGCTGATAGCCTCCAGCTCCGTACCCTGAGCAAACAATGATCCGCTGTAGCCCGCCTTAAAGTTTGCAAAGTTAGCGACCATTGGTGCGAAGACTTCCCGCATCGCGACCGATCTCATATCGGTCTCCGTACCCGATGTTGCGAGCGTAAATGTCATCGACGGAACATTATTCGCGGCATGAGAGCCAAATGAAGCAGCCATCAGAACTCCGGCTGTAGCCAGCGCCGCCCCTACCTTATGGATTTTCATTTTTCTTAACATTTGTATCCTCCTCGGATAATTTTGGCACATCCATTGTGCGCCGGTTTCACAGTTCTTTATTGACTGCTATTTATTACCTCAGCCAGCGACAACTCATCAGACACCTCAGTCGTCTCACGGTTGACATCTAACTGAACTAATTCATGGGAGACCGCCGCACGCTGAATAGCGTCGATAACCTCCAAGCTTTTAGTTCCCTCCGCACCTGAAACCAACGGTGGTTCCATTCCTAAAATCACTCTACGGAAGTGAATGATCTGATTAATCAGCGGATCTGAGTTAACGATTTTCTCAGGCTCGGATCGCATCGGGTTCCACCAATCGAGAGCGCCCTCGTGTCTCCAAACCTTTAAGTCTGGAACAGTGATTGAAGCCTCACTTCCCCCGATGAAGTAAGTGCTCTGCCCAGTTGATGGATACGCTGGATTCTCATCCGACGTAAACTCCCAACTCCAAGGCGATACTATGCTGTCAGATACAGAAACGGTCCCTATCGCTCCACTGGCGAATCGCAAAATCGCAGACGCCAGGTCCTCGTTTTCATAGCCCCGCTTCGCGCTTGCAAACTGCGCCTGAACGGCCACTACCTCGCCACAGAAGTACCTCATCAGATCGACGTCATGTACCAGATTGACGGACACAGGACCCGCCCCCTTTTGTTTACGCCACGGCGCATTGTTAAAGTAGTAATCTGGTTTGTAGAACCAACAAATCGTATTGATCGCGCGCACATCGCCGATTTCACCTGATCTAATGAGGCCGTGAGCCCGTTGATTGATCGGATTAAACCGGCGGTGGTGTCCGACCAGTAATTCGACGTTCGCTTGAGCCGCTTCTCTGGTTAATGCCTGCGCCGCGGCCAGATCATCAGATATTGGTTTCTCGATGAGTGCCGGAACACCTGCCTCAACACATTGTCTTGCGTGCAAGATGTGCAGTGTCGTTGGAGAGGCGATAATCACCCCGTCGGGTTTGAAATTCTCGAACATCTGAGTGATATCAGCAAAAATAGCGACCGACGGGTCAACAGCCGCCCGGGAGGCACTGCACTCTGGCTCGACGATCGCAGCAAGCTCGACAGACGGGGCGACCTCGATGGCCTCTGCGTGGCGCTGCCCGATGAGACCGAATCCTACTATCGCAAGCTTCGTCAGTTGACCCGAATCTTTTTGCATCATCTCTAATAAAAAGCTTCATTTTTCTTATATGACAAAAAAATAACATCATGTGATTTTGAAATCATCATATATTTTTCCGGGTTTCTTGAATTTGATATATCCTCTGATTGGTGAGAAAAATATCAATCTTTGAGGAAGGTCGTTACCCGTGAATACTAATGAGCTCGAATTCCTTGGTGGCCTGCGAAGTACTACAGTCACTCAATCGACTTACGATCGTATTAAACTGGACATTGTCTCTGGGAAGCTATCGCCAAAACTGAAACTCACCCTTCCGTTAATGAAGAATCAATATTCCGCCAGCGTATCCACCCTCCGAGAAACGCTTAATCGGCTCGCCAGCGATGGGTTTGTGACAGCCTCCCCACAGAGAGGATTCTTCGTTACCCCTGTCTCCAAACAAGACTTGATTGAGATCGGAGGGCTCCGAGCGCTTCTCGAGTGTCACGCAATCAAAGAATCGATACAGAACGGAGATCCCGACTGGGAAGGCAGGCTTGTGGCTGCCTACCACAAACTAAGAATTGAAGAGACCAAGATGTTGTCAGGTAACGATTCCGATAAGATATTATGGAAACAACGTGACTGGGAATTCCACCTCGCCACAATCAGTGCCTGCAACTCACGGAATCTGCTCTCTTTACACGCCATAGTATTCGCAAAGTATCTCAGGTATCAGTTCCTGGTCTTGACCAACAGAGGAGAGGCCGCTGCGTTGGAACACAAGCAATTATGCGACGCAGCCCTGGACAGGGACTCACAAAAAGCAGAAACAATCCTAACCCAACACATTACCGGTGGACTTAATCATGCGCTTGACGCAATGTGGCCTCATTCGCAGTTAGCTGCAGAGTCATAACATGCGCTATTCAATCGCCACCGTCTGCCTTTCAGGGACACTCGAAACCAAGATAACGGCTATCTCAAAGGCCGGGTTTGGCTTCATCGAGATCTTCGAGAATGATCTAGTCATCAGCAAAAATTCGCCAGAAACAATCGCAGCAATGATTAACGACGCTGGGTTAGAAACAATTGTCTATCAACCGTTCCGTGACTTTGAGGGCCTAACAGGGAAACTCAGGACCAAAGCGTTTGATCGGGCTGAACGGAAGTTTGATTTGATGACAAGGCTTGGTACCGACCTGCTGATGGTGTGCTCCAGCGTCCACCCTGCGGCAACACCAGGGATATCCCAAGTCGCCGACGATTTGCATGAACTCGGTGAGCGGGCCGCTCAACGAAACATGCGGGTCGCTTATGAGGCTCTCGGTTGGTCGCACGTTGTTTCAGACTACAGAGATTCGTGGGAGGCGGTAAGAAGAGCCAACCATCCCGCGCTGGGACTTTGCCTCGATACCTTCCACATCTATAGCAGGCAGACCGAGATAGATAGCGTCGCAAACATACCAGGCGAGAAGATCTTTCTTGTGCAGATAGCCGACGCTCCGAAGCTCAGTATGGATCCACTATCGTGGTCGCGACACCACCGTTGTTTCCCGAGTCAGGGTCAACTTGAACTCGATAAGTTTATGGATCAACTCAGGCGAACCGGCTATGAAGGGGCTCTTTCGCTTGAGATTTTTAACGATCAGTTCAGGGCCGGTAACGCAGACAGCGTGGCGTTAGATGGTCACCGCTCACTGATCTACCTCAACCGTTCCCCTGACAAAAAACCGAGCCCACAACCAAACGAACTAGAATACTCAAAGGAGCCAACTGGTGTGGAGTTCATTGAGTTTGCTGTTGGCGACGCAGAGTATCCAAAGCTCTCAGCAATTCTTAGAGGACTTGGCTTCTCTTTCACAGCAACTCACAAAGCCAAACATGTAGAGCGATGGACGCAGGGAGACGTCAATCTGGTTTTCAACCGAGAAGACGGATCGTTCGCAAACCGATACTACAATCTCCATGGGTTATCGGTCTGCGCCTACGGGCTATCAGTGGACAAACCTGGCAACATGGTTACGAGGGCGAATCAATTAAGCTACCCCGTGTTCTATGGGGATCCCAACACGGACACCCATGGGCTCCCTGCAATTATGAGCCCCGAAGGTGCTCAGCTTTATTTCGTTGACCCCAATGAGCAGAGCCCACACTGGGATCGAGAGTTTGTTGGTAATGCTGAGGCAACGCAGAACTCATGGATTGAGACGATCGATCACATCGCGGTGACTATGGATCACGAGCAGTCCCTCCAGGCTACTTTGCTACATAAGGCCCTGTTTAACCTGAACCCAACATCGCCCTTGAACGTTCTTGATCCCTCTGGGCTCGTGCGGTCACAGGTCTTCGAGAGCACGGATAAAAACGTGGCGTTCACGATCAACAGCTCCGGCGCCAGACGCACGGTCGCGTCGAAGACGCTCGAGAAGTATGCCGGCTCTGGCGTGAACCATATCGCGTTCAGAACCGAGAACATCTTTGAGATTGCAGAGCGTATGCAGCACCTCTCTATAGAAATCATGGACGTGACAGACAACTACTACGACGATATCTCTTCTCGATTTGATTTAGCGATCTGGGATATAGAACGCTTAAAACGACTCCACATCTTGTATGACGAAGATGAATTTGGCTCATTCTTTCAGATATTTACGAAACTTATCTATGGAAGATTCTGTTTCGAGATCGTGCAGCGGAATGGCTACCGCGGTTATGGGTTCCCGAACGCCCAGCTCCGGCTGACAATGCAGGCGGCCGACATAGATAAACAGCATGTTTGAAGTGATGGGCGTCGTGGCGCCAATTTTTCTTCTGATATCGCTTGGTTTCCTCTCGATCCGGCTTGGATGGCTTTCAACTGAGGACTATTCGTCGCTTACATCGTTCGTTATGAAGATTTCCTTTCCTTGCCTACTTCTCACCAAACTCAGTGCTATCGACCTTACCCAACATTTTCGTACGGATATCCTTTTGATTTTTGGGATTTGCTCGATCTGTCTGGCCGTCGGATCAATTCAATTTTTCCGTCGGATTCTTGGTCGTGAAGACACTCTGGCTACTCTCCAGGGCGGCATTGGAGTATCTCTGAGTAATAATGGTTTCATTGGCTACCCAGTACTATTTATGGCTTTTGCAAGCCCGCCGATGACGACATACGCAACCGTTCTACTGGTCGAGAACCTCATCATGCTTCCACTGATCATTTTTCTGCTCAATCGCGCATCACCCTCGCGACAGGCTGCTATAAGCCAGAACAAAGTTGTGGTCATTAGCCAGCTTGTAGTGAATCCAATACTTATAGCTGTAATAGCCGGCATGCTCATTAGCGTAATGCAAATAAACATACCTGGACATGTCACCCTAGCGCTTTCCCTGTTGGGAACAGCTGCTGCACCGTTAGCGCTCTTCACTATAGGGATGGCGCTAGTTAAGATACCGTCGATTAAGGAGACAACCGATATTGCCTGGACGAGCCTGGGAAAACTGGTTCTCCATCCTGCCCTTGTTGCGATCAGCTGTTTTTTATTCGTTGATAATTTCTATGACCCCGATATCTACGCCGTCATCCTTCTCGCAAGTTCACCGATGGCATCCCTGTATCCTGTTTTTGGGGCCAGCTATGGAGCCCCCAATCTGACTGCCAGCACCTTGACTACCACTACATTTCTCTCCCTGTTTACGATCAGTTGCTGGATCGCATTTCTGAGAATTTAGTCATATTTTTTTTAGCCGCCAAAAACGACAAGGTACGCTCCCAGAGCAGTAAACGCCGACAAAAATATTTTCTTAAATTGCTCCTCGCTAAGAGTAGAGCGAACCCGCAGACCGACCCACACACCTAGCGCGACCGGGACACACATAATTACAGATAAAGCTGATAGTTCCTGAGTTGCACGGTCAAACCACCAGAGAGATCCACCCATCGCAAGCGTTGAGGTGAGAAACAAAATACCCATCGCGCAGAGAAGGTCATCTTTTGTTAGCTTAAGCGCTCGCAGATACATCACACCGGGCACCGACATCGATCCCGTCATACCAGTTAAAACAGAATTCAGTAGCCCGAGAGCTAGCCCAATTGCATAGTTATTCGTTGCTTGCATCACGGGATTAAAACCTCTCAATGACGCGACACTATAAACAAGAATTGACAACCCCAGTAGGCGTTCAAAGGGGAATGCTGGGACGGCAACGACCATCCAGAGCCCTAAAGGGATCAAAACAACGGCACCAAATAAAAACGCCCACGTTTTCTTCAACACAGAGACCACAGACCCAGCGCTCAGTATTTGGGCAATGTTAGTAAAAACAGTGGGCACCAATATCAGCATCATTGCTGTCGGTATGTCTGAAATAATTGCACCTAGGCCGATCCCGATGGTAGGTAAACCAAAGCCCACAATGCCTTTGACCAAACCCGCCAAAATAAAAATCAGGCAAATCTGTACAATAAAACCGGAAAGACCTATCTCCATTTCTAGAGTAGTTCGCGCTTTGCAAGGTCACACATCAACTCATGCAATCCGAGACTCCATGGCTCAAGAGTGGGGCAACGTTCAATACCATGAGTCAGTGAGCCAATCGATGGAATTGTGATAGTTACCCGGTCCCCTTCCAAGTGTGTGAATCCCTGACCCTGAACAGAACGATCCCAAATTGGCGCTACTGGCGAACCGGTAAAGGCGAAAACGCCATCGGGATAATCGTGCTGGTCAAACAACGCATCGACCAGCGCTGACAAGCCTCGTGTTAGGCCACTAAGTGATGCAGTTTCTGACACATGGAAGCCATCATTGCCTTCGACCTCGAGCGTAATCGACTCGTTGGCTAGTGACTGCAGATTGAAGCTGTCATCAAATATTCGAATCCAGGGCCCGAGGATACAACTTCCACGATTATCCTTTGCACGACCAAGCAATAATGTCGAGCGGCCTTCAACGTCACGTAAATTCACGTCATTACCAATCGTCGCTCCCACAGATTGCCCATTGGCGTCACAAACCAAAACCAATTCAGATTCCGGATTATTCCATTGGGACTCGAATAGCAGCCCTGCAATCGATTGATGACCTAAGGCAGCCATTGGCGGGCATTTGGTGAAGATCTCGGGGTCTCGACCTAAACCGACCTCTAAATAGGGAGACCAGTGACCGGATTGGATTAAGGATTCACGGAGCCTGAGCGCTTCTGCGCTTCCCGGAACCATCGACTGAACTGTGGCCTTTAATTCAGTGTTCAAACTCGCTCGCACCGTATCAGCCTCTGATTCGTCACCCACAGCCATTTCCTCAACCAAGCGCTCGAGAAGACTGGCGACGAATGTCACACCAAATGCTTTGATTGGTTGCAGGTCACTGGGGGCAAGCCATTTTTCGATTTGCCTAATAGCCAAAGGAGACGCTTTTGAATCACGAATCAGCTGGAGTGGCACAGAACCGGTTAACCAATGTGCGATAGTTGGGCACGTCGCCGTGACATCCCACCAAGTCCCGTTCTGGCAATAAGCGATCGATGGCCCAGCCGGAAGTTCAATTCGTGCAATGAGTTCACCCGCTGGAGTCCACATGATTAATCCACCACAAAAACCGTCAGCATGATGGCTAAATAACCACTCGCAATAATCATAGAGCCGACGATAAACCAATGCAGAAAACGTACGATCAGATGTTTCATGATCCCCCTTATGAACTTGAAAGACGGCTGAAGACCCTCAACTACTAGTCAGAACTCAGCGTTGCCTAGCCAGACTATAAGGATCTTCATGCAATTCTCCAAAGAATCTCTATTTACTGAAGCGCGTTCTCATAAACAATTCGATGGAAAGGCCTTGTCTGACGATGATCTCCAGGCGATCTACGAGCTCAGCAAGTTTGCACCAACAGCGAACAACTCGTGCCCACTGAGAATCGTGTTCGTCAATACGATTGAGTCGATGCAGCGGCTCGCATCCTGTGCTCTCGACTTCAATCAGGACAAAACTAAAACCGCGGGATCCGCCGCCATTCTGGCCTATGATCTCGATTTCCATCACGAATTTGCGTACTTGGCGCCGCATATGAAACAGCCAACTGCACATGCAAGTTGGCCAATCGACCGAATCGAACGCTATGCGATCGCTAACGCGAACCTTCAGGCCGGCTTTTTCATCGTCGCTGCACGAGCGCTTGGGTTCGACTGTGGACCGATGGGGGGCTTTGATGTCAACGCGGTTGAATCAAAATTTTTCAACGGAACGCGTTGGAAGTTTAACTGCGTGGTGTTATTGGGCCGAGGTGATCATTCCGCGCTTCACCCAAGGGCGCCTCGCTTAGCCTTCGAACAGGCTTGCCGAATCATTTAGACGTTTGAAATCGTTGCACGACCGTCTCAAACGATTCCGTCGATAGAAAGCCGAGGCGACTGGCGCGCGCTGATTCAAAATGACTCGGCCATCCCGCGACAATAGCCTCGATGACTGGGTCGCGATGGTAGGTAAGCAAATCAAGCGCCTGAGGGCCAGCAGTTGCCTCAAGGGCGTCGCGCATCTCCTGAATCGCGATCCGGATACCTGGGAGGTTGAGTCCCAAAGGACTTCCCCAATCCGAGTCACTGATACCCATCACACGTATTAGGCCGCCCACTGCCTGTTCAGGGCTATTCAGCGCGACCTCTGTTTCAAGCGGTACAGGCACGTTCGATAACAAACCAGATAACGGTTCTCGAATCATTCCTGAAAGAAACCCGCTCGCGGCCTGGTTTGGTTTCCCGGGCCTGACCGATACGGTCATCAGCCGGAGGGTCCGTATCGAGATCTGATCCCGTCTCGCGAGATCAGCATAAAGTGTCTCGAGCATCAATTTTTGCGAGCCGTAACTATTTTGTGGATTCGGTCTCACTTCGTCTGTAATCAGTCTCGGCAGAGGGAAATCGTCTGTGCCGCCAAAAATCGCCAGGGAACTCGAGAAGATAAGCAGTGGACGATGGGCGGCGCCAGCAAGCGTCTTACCGAGCGCGATTCCGGTCTCTAGGTTCGTTTTTAAGCCGAGATCAAGATCCTGCTCACATTCCCCACTGACCGCGCTAGCCAGATGAAATACAACATCGCTGGACTGAAACGTCGCTGCTTGGTTCTCTAGCAAAGCCAGCAGATCACCTTGAATCACATCAACCCCTTCGTCTCTCATCCACTCAGGCACAAACCGGTCAACCACGGAGACTGATGAAAGGTCACGCTCAATTCCGTTAATCATCATGCGTTTCGCCGACATCAACGAACGGACAACATGTTGCCCTAAAAAACCGCCGCCCCCGGTTACAAGAACTCTGGCCACATGACACTCCTTTTCATTATGATGTTGATCTGATCTTGGCTAAGAATTAACCACAGCAACCCAGAAGATCAATACAATTATGAGGAGTCTTAATGCAAACGTTGGTCATTGGTCTCGGGTCAATGGGATTTGGAGCCGCAGTGTCATGCGTACGCGCTGGGATCGACACGGCCGGCTTTGATGTCAACCCAGAGGCGTTGGAACGCTTCCAGGCTAGCGGCGGCAAGCCCATCGAGTCGCTGGCCGTATGCAAGGACATTGACTGCGTCCTAGTCTTCGTGGTCAATGCAAGCCAAGCTGAGTCCGTACTGTTTGATTCTGGGCTGCAGTCCGGTCTCACACCCAACGCACTGATTATTAATTGCGTAACGCTTGCACCGTCCAAGGCGGTCGAGATAGCGAATAAGGTCGGCATCATGGGTTTCCGCTACATCGACGCACCTGTGAGTGGTGGCGCCGCGAAGGCCCTCGATGGTCGCATGTCGATCATGGCCTCAGGAACACCGCTCGCTATGACCGATGCAAAGCCCATATTTGACGCGATCTCAGAGCATGTGTTCGAGCTCGGTGACGAACCCGGACAGGGTTCACAGATGAAACTAATTAACCAGCTTCTCGCAGGGGTTCATATCGCGGCAACAGCTGAAGCGATGAACCTAGCGGCCTCATTGGATATGGATTTGC
>Ga0255774_10000577_pt1 | contig 32978 bp, 36 predicted proteins | sample 101ome_17_FD_179972 | JGI IMG/M metagenome (GOLD analysis project Ga0255774, IMG submission 179972) | Coastal salt marsh microbial communities from the Groves Creek Marsh, Skidaway Island, Georgia - 101407AT metaG (version 2) | ecosystem: Environmental > Aquatic > Marine > Intertidal zone >... | reverse complement strand
ACCAAAAGAATCATGCAACCAACGAAATCTTGGTGGATGTTCTCTTTCGTAAACAGCCTCCCAACTCTTCCCGTGATCTTTATACGACCACATTCGAGACCACAATTCGCGATCATTAGTCGTGACCATGCCACCTTCACCACCGGTGGTCATAATCTTATCTTGGCAAAAAGACCATGCACCAATGTGCCCTATTGAGCCAACTGATCGTCCTTTATATTTAGCACCGTGAGCTTGAGCGCAATCTTCAATAACAAACAGATTGTGTTTATAAGCAAGCTCAATGATCGGATCCATATCACACGGCCAACCCGCAAGATGCACACAGACAATCGCTTTAGTTTTTTCACTTAGTACTTTTGAAATTGATTCAACTGTTACGTTCTGTGAATCAAGTGACACATCCGCAAAAACTGGGATAGCACCTGCATTAACTATGGATGATACAGATGCCAAAAAAGTACGCGAGGTAACAACAACCTCATCACCACAACCCATCCCAAGAGCAATAAAAGCAAGATCTAAAGCTGTAGTCCCATTTGAAACAGCTATTGCATATTGAGAGTCTGCAAACTCTGCAAATTCTTTCTCAAGTTCACGACACTCAGTACCAGTCCAATAATTCACCCTGTTGGATAAAAGAACTTGTGAAACGGCTTGAGATTCCTCTTCAGTAAAAGAAGGCCAAGAAGAAAAAGGGCTGTTTAGCATTTAATGAAAAACCGTTTCTAGTATGAATTGTATGTCACGCCGTAGAGACCAATTGCGCATGTATTCAAGGTTAATAGCTACTTTATCTGGCCATACTACCTGTCGGTTATAGGACTCCGGATCAGTCTGCTCTGATAAAATTTCTTCCTCATTACTATATTTCAAAGTGGCTGGCCCTGTTATACCAGGGCGAAGTGAGAGGATTGCACGTGCCTCACCCTGCAATGTATCTGCAAACCCAGGGACATCTGGTCGTGGTCCTACAAAGCTCATATCACCAAGTAAGACGTTCCATAACTGAGGTAACTCATCGATTTTGGTACGTCGAAAAAAGGCACCCAATGGAGTAATCCGCGGATCACCTCGGCACGTTACCGTGGTATCAAAGCCTGCAGATTGAATCATGGTTTTGACCTTCACAACACGAAAGACTTTCCCATAGCGACCCACTCGCTTTTGGATAAAAAAACCATTAGATTTCGTGTCAAAACAGGCCGCCAACCAAGCCAGAAGAATTAACCACCAGGTAAATAACAAACCAAAAGCAGAAAAGAAAACGTCAAACACCCTCTTTATTGATGATTGGGATCGACTCAAACTAGGATGAAAAGCGTCATAAGTAGTCATAACGTTTTAATGTGTCCCCTACCAGGGCTTCTAAATTGGCGACCCGATACCTGGCCCCGCCTGTGACTAAAATCATTTCAGCACCCCTAGAATTCTTGCCAGACGTGGTGCTTTAGTGCGCAATAATCCGCTCACTGCATAATGACCAAAATAATAACCCGCTTTTATCAAACTCAGCCCTTCTACCTCACGATACAAACGCCAAGTAAACACAGCGGCATTCGCCTTATTAGCCGAAATTGAATCCTTACGCACACGATACTGCGCAAGCGTTTCATTTAAGCCGTAGGCATAATTCGTCTTTTTCAACAACTTCAACCACAAACCAAAATCCTGACGCTTACAGATCAGTGGCATGTATACCTTTCCAAAGTACTCAGAATCATACATTGCGGTTAAACAACCAATCGAACAAGTCTTTAACAAGTCCGAATAACCAACCCTATCCGGCACCCCAATATGCCCAAATACCTGGCCATTTTCATCAACTTTGTCATAAGCCGCATAACTAAACGGATAATCATTCGCCTGCATAAACGCCAACTGCTTTTCCAATTTAACCGGCAACCAAAGATCATCGCTATCCAAAAACGCAACATAACGCCCCTGCGTCACCTCAATGGCTGAATTCCTTGCAATAGCAGCACCGGAGTTCGTCGCTAATTTGATCAATTGGATACGATCATCTTTGTGCACGAAGGCTTCAACAATCTGCACAGAATTGTCAGTTGAGCAATCGTCGACAATGATCATCTCCCAGTCTGTAAAGGTCTGCGCCTGCACCGAACGGATCGCCTCTCCAACAAACTTGCTAGAGTTATAGACAGGTGTAATGACAGAAACTAATGGCTTATGCATGTTTTGTTATTGGAATAAAGACCTGCAATAAATACTCTACAATACACTGCCCGTTTGTAAGGAACTAGTACTTCTGACCGTCGGAATCCTGCCGGAAAGTTCGCATACTCACCTCATACGCACTAGTTATCAACGTCGAGTGATCTGATAAGAGAGCGCGTGCCGCCTCGTATTGACTGGCACGAGAGCCAACTATTTGAGAGAAGCATACATACCAGCAGAAAATGTCAAGGCCAGCAAAGAAATAAAAGTCGAAAACAAATAAATCCCATCCGAATTTATACGAAGAAAGCTCCCAAAGGATAAAATATACGGTATAAGCATAATCATACCGATCCGCTCATACTGCCAATTTAATCCTATAAAATAAAAAACGGTGGAAATAAAGCTAAAATAAAAAATAAAAATATTATAACTCTTGAACAACGTTCTAGATTTCAAGGTGCCTAAAATTATAAAACCCAAACTTATAATTAAAAATGGTAATCTAAAATCACCCCCTATAATTCTAGAATGGTTTTCAATCACTAATAACTTAGGAAGAATAGCAAGAGCCAAAGCAAAAAAAATAAAGCCCATAAGCAAATGAAACCAAATATTCCTACTAAAATTACCGAAAAAATAAGAAGTAAGAATGATAGGAGTAATTATCAACATACTCTTGTGCATAAAAGATGCCAAAATTAATGATAAAATCAAATGCCCAAGATTTCGACGAGCAAAAAACACTAAAGAAATGAACAAGACCGACATCGCGAGCCCTTGCCTCATGACATTACTAGTAGACATGATAACCGGCCAAGTATGGATCGCAGTTACAAAAATAAGAAAAAAAAGCGGCTTCGAAAATATTCTCTTAGCCATCAAATGATCTTTGATTAAAAAGCCACTCGAGATTGCAAGAATAAAGCTAGTTACATATACACCAAGATGGAAATCGCTTATTGACAGAGTAGCAATCTTCCAGCCAAGTAGATCCTTCCAAGTGCCCCAAGATATATTCTTATAATGATAAGATGCATAATAATCAGGTCCAAAGCCATAGTATCCAGCACCAACAATAAAAGCATATATTATGGCGACAGACGTCAAAATATAATTTGAATTATATTTTAGTGCATCAAAACGCATTCTTGACTGCAATAACAATTGATTTGGTCAAGCCAATCATAAAAAAACTCAACTTTGTACCCAAAGGCGCAACTCGAAAACTTAACCTTAATTTGTTGAATATATTGGAACTTGATCGGACACTAATTAAAGTTTCAATAATATTTTTTCTGCTATCTTCTCCTACATGCAAATAGACTATGGCAGAAGGCACTAGATGGGTATCGATGCCATATTTTTTTACTCGCATGGAAAATTCATCATCGCCGCAATAGTGAATAAAAGATTTTGCATCATAATTCCCAGCCTGCCAAAAAACTTCGATTGGATGAAGCAAGCAACGTGCAGTAAGAAAATCCACTGGCTTGGCTTTTTGTTTTTTAACTTCTTGTAGTTTTTCTCCCACAAAAATGTGATCTGTAATATTTAAAAACCAATTCTTTACTACCGTACCCGATTTAATAATGCTCAATTGATCAGACTGATCGACAGAAAGAGCACCTGCTATTACTTTTCGCTTGTTTAAAATAATATGATCTCTCAAAATCTCGACAGCATTATGACTTAACTCAACGTCATTATTTGCCAACAAAATATAATCACCAAGATCACCTTTTTTTAGTATGTATTCAACTCCATAATGGATTGCGCCACCCCAAAACAACCCTCCTGTTCCGCTGAGAACTTTTACATCCGGGCATTCTGTTACCAACCATTCAAAGGTTCCATCGGTCGAATTATCATCCACAACCAAAATCGAAATTTCACTATAAATAGTTTGACGCCTTAGCGACTGTATGCACCTCTTAGTTAGTTCGATACGGTTAAAAACTGGTATTAATACATGAATCATATTTCCACCCAAGCCTTGAGAATGTGTAGATTTGTTGGACTCCGCCAATATAAGCCTATTTTCGTCAATTCAGACTGCACCCAATGACTATCCAAAATTGCGCCGCTCCCACTGCGTTGGAAAACCGCAGCGAGGCCCGTTCGTGAGATTGTTACCGGAAATCCCTCGGCATAGCTCCAACATCGCGAGCGCAGCGGTGAGAAGAAAAATACAGCTCTTCGATTAGATCGAGCGGGTCCAACAAATTCAATCACCTCCACGTCTGTCTTCTCCACCGGAAATCATCAATTACTCGCTTGAGAATTCCAAGACGATCGACTGAATCAAAATAATTGAGACGTTCTCTGCCTGCCTTTGTAAGTCGTATACGAAGCTGCGATTCGTTAATGAGGTTTGTTAAATGATCCGCCATAGAACCTGGGTCGTTTAAATCCATCAACAAAGCTGCATCCCCAACTTGATCACGCAAACCAGCCTTATCCGAATACAGAACAGGCACATCGAGCTCAAAGGCCTCAAGTGGCGGTAGATTTGTTGGTCCGAAGTAACTCGGCATGACAAGGGCGACAGATTGGCGATAGAGCTCGGGAATTTCTTCATTATCAACAAACCCAATGAACCGAACCCTATCTTCGAAATGCATCTTACTAACTAAAGACTTAACATGGTCAAGATTACCTTGGTCACCCCCAGAGAAAATCGCACCAACGCGAAGCCCATGCCGCTCTTCTAAGGCCCGCAAACCTTCTAATAAATAAACATGGTTTTTATGCGGCCAGAATTGCGCCGGATAAAACACATAGGGCACATCTAAATTGTATTTAGCGCGTACATCAATCGATGGGGCGTCTGAAGAGATAGATTTCCGCGTTGTGGCTGCCGCTTGAAATGGCATCACATAGACCCGCTCATCATCAATTCCATAGCGATGAACGACATTTTTTTTCCCAAGTTCAGAATCGACAAAAATCGCAGTTGCACGGGGCAGCACTGCCCAATATTTTTTATCCCGCGCCTCTAATTGACAGCCCCAACGCACCTCTGGAAATTCTGGATCATCTCGATGAGATAGATCCCAAACTGTCGTGATGTAATTTATTTCCTCAAGATCTCGTGGCCAACTAGACGGAGAGACCGAATATGCTAAGTCAATTTTATGCTTGGTCAAAATCTTCTCGATCGGGCTATATCGTTGAATTTTTTTCACTAAATTTAATAGACGAGGTTCTGTAATCAAGCGACGAAAGTAAATGAATACCTTACTCACAGTTGAGATCTGGATTAAATCCGCTTTAATCCCAAATTTTAGAAGAGTGCCAACATTTTCACTAAGGGTTGTGAAATAAACAACCTCTACTAAACTTGGAGGCAATTCGCGCGCTAATAATGCTGCATTTAATGCTTGTTGATAACCTCCGCCCGCGCGAATTTGCTGATCAAAAACCACTGCCAACCTGATAGGCCTCATTTCAAATATTTCCCTGAATGAATATTTGCTTCAGCGATTCTGAAACACGCAGGATCTGATCTTCCATCAACGCCAACCCACTCGGCACATAAAACCCGCGCTGATACATTCGCTCAGCGACTGGGTAGCTCTCACCTTCAAATAAACCCATCTGGCGCAGAACCGGTTGCTGGTGCATTGGATAAAAGAAAGGCCGGCAGCCAACGCCAAGTTGAGCCAATCGACTAATGACCCCTTCGGCATCAAACTCAACGGAGTCATCCAAAACTAATCCATAAACCCAATAAATATTCTCTGCATATTCGGTCTTAGCTAGAGGCAGCTGCACACCCGGCAAGTCCGCAAACAATTCGTTATAGCGCCGACCAATCCAGTGTTTCTTTTCCAGAAACTCATGCAGCCGCTCAAGCTGCGCTACGCCCAACGCCGCCTGTAGGTTGGTCATGCGCAGGTTCCAGCCTAGCCGCTCATGCACAAACCGTTTACCGGGCTTGAAGCACAGATTACGCAGCTCGCGGCATTGTTCGGCTAGGTCATCGTCATCGGTGAGTATCATGCCTCCCTCGCCGGTGGTGATGTGCTTGTTCGGGTAAAAGCTCACCGTGCTGATATCGCCAAACGATCCGCAGGGCTTACCGCGATAGGTCTGGCCGATCATCTCGGCGGCATCCTCGATCAACTTCAAGCCATAGCGCTGACACAACTCCAACACGGGATCCATATCCACCGGCAAGCCGTAGATATGCACCACCATGATCGCCTTGGTGCGCGGCGTAATCTTGGCCTCGATCTGGCTGACATCCATGTTCCAAGTCAGCGGATCACTGTCCACCAACACCGGCGTCGCGCCCGAACGCACGATCTGCATCACGCAAGAAATAATCGTGAAAGTTGGCAGAATGACCTCATCACCCGGTCCTATCCCCAGCGCTTCAACCGCCGCATCAATCGCCGCCGTGCCGTTGGTTACCGCGATGCCATGCTTGCGCCCAGCGCGTGCCGCAAACTCTTCCTCAAAGCGCTTGACGAACGGCCCCTCGGATGAGATCCAACCGGTATCGATGCACTCGGCGAGGTATTTCTTCTCGTTGCCATCGAGCAATGGCTCATTGACCGGAACAAAACTAGACATTAATTAGCTCGCTATCCCAAACTTCCGACCATCTTACAATAACGAAATGCATTTTTAAGAAATCATTACAAGAATTTAGTCGAGACTGTTTTGGTTTATTTGTCATTCAATTTGGCAATAGAATTGACAGGCGTTGAAAACAGCATCGCTCATGATCAATCCTTGAGCCGCACTTGATCCGCAGAGATGGGCTCAAAACGCGTCTTGTCAGCCTCGCCGGCATAAGGCCCCTGCTTCACCTCAATCATCTCCGTCGGCTCGAGCATCTCAAACCCATGGCCGCCAAAGGCCAACAAGATCACGTCGCCTTGTTCAAGAATGCGGCTTTCAAGGTAGTTCTGATCATCGTCGTAAAAATCGACGCGCACCCTGCCCGACTTAATGAACAACACCTCTTTGGTGAACTGCACCTCCCGCGGCACAGGGTTGTGCACATGCGGCGGGATCACATAGCCCTGCGGACGATTCATGTAGCCCAACTGTTGGGAGAAATCGTTTGGGGTGAAGAACTCAATATCTCTACCGGAACAATTATGCTTGATTATAATAGCCAGCAATACTCCTTGATTTAAGATTTGTTCTGGATGTACGGATTTAGTATCTAGTGTATTGTTTTTCATTCTACTTAAGTATTTGGATTTTATTTAATATAAGATTATTGATATAAGATAATGATTGATAGCTTAGCTGATTACGCATATAAAAATCAGGAAAAGCCTTAAAGTCACATATGCTACTAATATTTTCAACATGTGAAGTATTGCAAACGGTAGCAGAACACTCACAAATAATTTTTTTTATTAAGAAGTATTTGACTATTATTTCGCTTGGTATCATAGATTTTAAATCTTCTGGAAGATGGTCATCCAAGACTATTGATTTAATGCCGCGCTCGATTAAAAGCTTATCAATTTGGGTATTAGGCTTGTTTCCAGAAAGATATAAGGCTGGATGAAATTTCAAAATAACAAAATTATTTGGTGATGCATGGTTCATAATTAAATTCAAATTTGCCGCATCATACAAACCTGAATAGACTGGTAAGCCATCTTTCGTATGTCGCTCACCTTCCAACAAACATAAAATTAAGTCATCTCCTTGTATTAAACCACGCAGCCCCTTGAACAAGTCTTCTAGATGCTTTGTCACCCTAACAAGCTGATAATCTATATGAAACGCCCAATCATTTTCCATTTTACATAATGAAATGATTTCACTGCCAATGCTTGCGTCATGATTCGGCATTCCGAGGACATACATAAGCCAATGCTTGAAATAGGCAACAAATCTATAACGCGGATTAATGATATATTTCGCTCTCGTTCCATATTCACCGCAGCCATGATCAATAAAAATCCTTCGTGCAGAGGTAAGCGATTGCATAATTGAACTTGTTCTTGGTCCAATATATGTTGCATTCATATCATAAACATTATCTTTACAGATTTTTCTTTTAACCCACCTACGCATTGATATTCTTTTTAATAAATTTTCTCCGTGGGCTAAGAAATATAAAGAGGGAACTTCAATTATTTTTGATGGCAAAAGCGTGAGGTTCTCGTAAATCTTCTCGCACACTATTCTTAGATCATATTGATCATCAATACCTGTTTTCTTTTCATACACAAGAGAACAGTTAGTTCCACACTGAGCAACATGAAGACTGACCGATAGTGCGGTATTGACTGAGTCTATTATATAAATTCTATCCATTTTTATTGCCTGAATACTTTTTTTTGCAAATCAAGGTACTGGGACTGAGCGCTAGGAAATAGCTGCGTTGACCAAGGCAAGCGATCAATTGAATTCGTTTGGATCTCTCAACAAATGTAAATGCTTCTGATAGTTCCATCTCTGCCTGATATCCATGCAGCTTAGTCAGTGCTTTGAATGCTTTTCACTCGAGGGAAAAGGGGAACCATCGATCTCGGATTCAATAATCCGTATAAACTCAAGTTTTGGTGCCAGCAACCCACTCGCACCAATCTGACAGCGCTTTATCAACAAAGGGGGCCACGCATATCAAAACTGCTCCCGCAATAACATAAACGCTTCGGCCGCTTCATAACCCACCTGCGATCCACGCAACTGCGCAAGCGCCCTCAGCGCTTTCTCGCTTCGCGGAAAGGGAAACTCACCCATCTCCGATGCATAGATCTTCATGAGCTCAATCTTTCGCTCAAGCTGTTCGCCAATATCGACAAATACATTCGGCTTAAATCCAGTGTCGCGCGGATCAATCCCAAAATCAGTTTCAGAGGGTGTCTCATAGGCCAACACGCGTTTCACGCTGGGGTAGCGAAACCACTTCGTACAAGCGCTCGCCGCCTCAAAGGTAACCCGATGGTCGCTGTGCACATCACCCAGATAGGGCAGAAGCACCTCATCCGGCTGAAAGTCAGCAAAAACCTCAGATATCTTCCCAATCAATATTTTCATCGGAATTCGATCGAGCTCTGCTGTAGGGAAACCAAGCGCATACAGGTGATGAGGGGCGACTTGCAGACCTTCGCGCACTAGCTCAATCTCTGCGGCTCGTTGATGAATTTTTTCCGCCACCCAACCTGCTTCTTTCGTGATTGCAGTCATCAGCAACCACGCCACTGTCCCACCCTCAGCAACGCGTCGCAGTAAAGTGCCGCCACATCCGAGCAACTCGTCATCTGGGTGCGGGGCAATAATTAATGTTTTCATTGGGTTCAGTAGGTAATGTCTTTGATCAGTAGCTGGTCATTGATTTCAGTCATTGCCAATATCTCCGCAATCTTCTTTGCGGATTGCCCATCCCCGTACGGGTTAGAACAATGCTCCACAACTGCACGGTATCCAGGATCAAAAACAGCGCGTCGAACTGCATCAATGATGGCATTTTTTTCGTGCGGAACGAATGTAACATTTTCCGCATGGAGGCGCCCTTTCTGTCGATTGCCAACATTTACAACAGGCAGCTTAAGGATAGGTGCTTCTAATATTCCTGCGCTTGAATTGCCCAACAGGCAGGAAGCACTCCTAAACAAATTAACAAACTCAAGACGCGGTATATTTTTTGCGGTAAAAAGATTCGGCAAGGACTCAAACTCACGAATGGCACGAATCATTTGCTGGCCTCCGGCATCTGTATTTGGGTAGCTCAACACTGTTTTTAGGCCCAAATCAGCAACAGCCTCCAAAGTCTGCCTCATCTGCCGATACGCATGATCGATTTCGGTTGAAATCACATGTTGTATGACGACTAAGAGTGGCTCGTCATCATCTAAGTGAAAACCGAGTCTTTGCGATAATTCTTCGGTGCTCAACTCAGGCACAGTAAGCAATCGATCCAGCCCAGGATTGCCGACATTGTGAACGCGGAACGGTTGCTCACCAAGCCGTATGATTCTGTCTGCGCTTTCTTGGTTGGTCGCGAAGTGTAGATGCGCCAATTTAGTAACAGCATGCCTGACTTGGTCATCAACATTACCAATCACACGATCGCCGCCGCCAACATGAGCGACTGGGATATTCATATAGGCTCCAACCAACGCAGTAGTGATCGACTCTTCGCGGTCACCCAATACGAGAAGCCAATCAGGTTCGATACGCGATGCTGCTTGCACAAGACCTTGTAGTTGAATGCCCAGTCCTTTTACACGCGCCGAGTCTTGATCACTATTGATCAAACTAGCAATTTCATCAGCAATGATGAAACCATCTTTACGTATTTCATCGACCGTGTGCCCATAAGCATCCGATAGATGCGCTCCAGTGACGACTAGTTGTAAGTCCATATCTGGGCGCTCACTAATCGCTCTGAATACGGAAGACATGATGTCATAGTCAGAGCGAATTCCCGTTACGGCTAAAATTTTCTTTTTCATGATTACTTCGGGCGCCAGACAATTGGAATCATAAGTTTCACTCGCGAAAACTCGTACCCACAGTTTTCAGCAAAAGCCTCATCAATATCTCTATCTCCGAAGTAGACCACATTACAAGGAAGTATTTCAGGATCATTTAGAACATTTACGGAAGAACTCATGCGTGCGTCAGGCTTATAGATGCTCCCATCATAACAACCGGAAATAGAAATATTTTCATGATCAATCCAGTGCGCTAAACCCAACGCATCCACTTTGGCTCGCTGGAGCTTCTCCCTGCCATCCGTCACAAGAAAAAGTGGGAAACGTGCGCTCATCCAATCCAAGATCTTCTCCACGCGGGCAGGCAGGTACAACTGCGGCTGGAAGTTCCGGAATGCCGATAAGCACTCGGCAATAACTTGCGATCTTTCCCCAACAGGTACATGAGCATCGACCAGAACCTCTTCGAAAAGTCGATTGTATGAACTGCCCTTTTCCAGCCATCGCTGCAGAAGACTGTCATACATCGCCTCGACCTCTCCCCCCGCAGCCTGAGCCAGCTTCATTGCAATGGGACGATATACCTGTGCAATAAATTCGTACTCATCGTATAAAGTGCCATCCAGATCAAATCCGACGGCTTGTACCGATCCCCAGTCAAGGGACTGATGCAAATACTTCGGCATAGTATCTTATCATCCTTAGGTCATATCTGACCGGTAGGGGCTCAAAGTGCTCTTGTCCGGAAATCATTGCGACCATAAGTGGCACCCAGTTTTCTGTCGCGGCAAAACCCAGAGCCATACCACCAGCGATTCGTGGGTTGACCTCAATCACGGTGATGCCACCCTCTGCATCACAAAAGCACTGAACATTGATCGGGCCTCGAAATTGCGTTGCTGCACACAGTTCCTTGACGACACGTTCGATCCCTGGATGCTTGACGACCACGCCTTGAGTGGACTTTCCATCGCGGACACCCAGACGTTTCCTCGGCACGATATAAAGGGGACGGGAACTGTTGTCGCACAACACGTCGACTGTGTATTCCTCCCCCTCGGCCAGTTCCTGCGAGATACAGTCACTCATGTCCACGGGCTCATGTGCCAAGTGGACCCCCTTGCCGCCGCGTCCCCAGCGAGGCTTCACCAGCGGGAACTCTTGCTGCAGACTTGTTAAGGGAGTGGGTATGCCATTGGCGACAAAAAACTCGAAGGCCTTCCACTTGTCTACAAAGACATCAACCACCTCGGGCGGTGATAGGAGAACCTGTGTGGCATCCCCACCGTTTATGGTATAGAGCCCCTGAGCCCAACCCAGTAGAGTCTCATCAAAAGACGGGATCACCAGATCGATACGCGCATCAGCCAGCAGCGAACCAACCTTCTCCCACAGAGCAGGGTCAGAAGCCTTAGGCATTTGGACAAATCCATCCGCCAGATAACGGCCAGCACAATGATGATCGATGTCGGACGCAATGGCCACATGCCCAGCGGTCTGGATGGCCTTTATCAGGTAGGCACTAGCCAAGCTACCTGAGGCTTCCGTCAATATCTTCACGAAAAGCCTCTTTGGAGCAAAATGTATGACATATTTAGATCAAAAAAAGAAGCGTTAATCAAATTTTTATTCAGGTTTAAATGCTCCACAGATGTAACCATTTAATCTGGCTACCAATATTTTTCAATTTTGCCCGGGTGAATTTTGAGGAGGTATCTCGAACTTTCCAAAGAGTTTCACTCATTGCTGCTTCTTCATGCGGGTAAAAAACAAAGTTATCCCCTCGTTGGTAAGACTCATCCCATGCATCTTTTTGATTTTCTGTCATAAATTATCTCTGGCCTTCTTAATACAGCATTAGATTTCAATCAACTCATCCGCCGCGTAATCCCGCGCCGCAACCCGACCTATCACTTCATCCCAACGCATGGGAGTAATGCCCGTACCTGGTCTTTTCGCGGTGATATTCTCTGCTGTGAACTGCTCTCCTGCGCGAATCTGTTTAGCGGCAACCAAGGATTTGCGAGCGATAGGCATATTCTTCGCTTCGCTGGGACTTGGACGTTTAATCCCATCACCCATCACCTGCTCGATATTCCGAATGGAGTGCACCATCGCGGCGAATTCGTCAGGCTCCAGACTGGCTTTGTGGTCGGGACCAGGCAAGTTACGATCAAGCGTAAGATGCTTTTCGATCACGGTCGCGCCCAATGCCACGGCAGCTATCGGCACTTCAATTCCAGCGGTGTGATCAGAGTAGCCAACAGCCACACCAAAGGCATCGCGAATGCCGCACATCGCACGTAGGTTCACATCCTGCATCGGCGTGGGATATTCGGTATTACAGTGCAGCACAGTGATTTGTGTTCGCGGCGTACCAGCCATCTCCAACACTTCCAGCGCCGCCTCGATTTCGCCCAGGGTCGCCATTCCAGTGGAAAGAATCACCGGCTTACCAAGCCCACCAACATGGCGCAAATAAGGTAGATTCGTGATCTCACCCGAGGGGATCTTGAAACGCTCAGCACCGAGCGACACTAGATAATCGAGACTTTGGATATCAAAACCCGTAGAAAAGAAGCCAATATTTCGTTGTTGGCAGTGCGCGATCAAGACTTCATGCATCTGCATACTCAGCTCGAGTTGTTTCAGCATCGCGAACTGGGATTCAACCGGATCAGTAGTTTGATTTTGGTAATCCGCCTTGGGCGCGCTTTGCGAAGCGAGACGTTCTACAGTGAATGTTTGAAACTTGACCAGATCCGCACCCGCATCGGCTGCGATATCAATCAGACGCTTGGCGAGCTCCATGTCACCATTATGATTCACACCCGCTTCGGCAATGATCAATGTGTGATGATTATTCGACATGTTTCACCACCGTGCCGCTCGGAACATCCCGCATCACGAGCTGTCCAGCACCAATGATCACATTTTCACCCACCCTAACGCCTTCTCTAATTATGACTCCACTACCAATAAATGACCCTCTTCCAATATCGACATCTCCATTAATTCGAGCACCCGTTGAGATATGACAATGATCATCAATTTCGACACCATGCTCCACCAGCGCTTGGCTATTCACGATGCAGTTATTTCCAATTCGCGCACCGGCATTGACAACGGCGCCGTGCATAATAATCGAGCCCTCGCCGATCACACTATGTTTTGAGCAATATGCTTTCGGCGAAACAACGATGGGGAAATCAGCATCCAACTTTTTCAACAAATCAAACAACCGAATGCGTGTTTCTGGGGTTTTGATTTGACCGACTGTGATTAAAGCCGATTTTGATTTTTTCAGCAATTTAGGTAAATCATCATCAGAGCCAATCACCCGATAACCCATTACCAGCTCAGAAGATAACTTCGGTTGCACCACACCCTCTATCCGATAGATATCGGCAGCCTCAATAACATCGATACATGAATGACAATGTCCGCCCCCCCCAACAAGCAATAACGACTTCATGCCAAGCCCGCACTACTGGGAAGATTAATTAGCCTCTGAGCCAGTGATTCTGCAACCGGCAAAGGCGCTCGCGGACACTCTTGATAAGGCACTAGTTGATGCATCAATCGCCATGCGGGACGCGTCATTAAACCAGCATCGTTTGTAGCTTGCAGAACTTCATCGCGCTGCACCGTAGCATTTTCGGAAAAAATCAAGGTTTGCAACCAATAATCGCTCTCACAACCACTCGGCTCTTCCATCAAGCGAACATGCTCAGAGGTTATATCGGTCCGACTTATAAGCCGCCAGATTGCCAGAGCTGGCGAACCAATCGACCGTTTCTTGTAAGCCGCGCTTGAATCCTTCGAGGCCACCATAAGCGGGTTGCCAACCCAATAGTTTTTTAGCTTTGTTATTGTCGGCCCAGAGTCGTTCTACTTCGCTTTTATCCGGGCGCAGACGTTGGTTATCGGTAATGATTTCAATGTCGGCCCCCATCACATCCGCAATAGCTTGCGCGGTATCGCCGATGGAGATTTCAAAATTACTGCCCAGATTGATTACCTCGCCCACACCGGCATCGGTTTCAAGCGCTTTAATAAAACCATTGACGGTATCCGCGACGTAATTGAAGTCCCGCGTTGGATACACAGCACCCAGTTTGATCTTGCGCTGGCCATTGGCGATTTGGGTAATGATGGTCGGAATCACCGCCCGCGCAGACTGTCGAGGCCCGTAGGTATTAAACGGACGCAGAGTAACAACCGGCGTACCAAAAGACAGATAGAAGGATTGAGCAATCTGGTCGGCGCCAATCTTACTAGCCGAGTAAGGCGACTGGCCTTGCAGCGGATGCTCTTCAGTAATCGGCACAAAACGTGCCGTACCGTACACCTCGCTGGTCGAGGTATGAACGACTTTGCTGATACCTAATTCGCGCGACGCTTGCACGACGTTAAGCGTACCTTTGATATTGGTATCCACGTAGGTATCAGGCGAATGATAGGAATACGGGATCGCGATCAAGGCCGCCAAGTGAAGCACTGCATCACATCCCTTCATCGCCTCACGTACACCATGCGGATCACGAATATCTCCAGCAAAAACCTCGAATTTGCCTTTCACATCTTCTTTGCACTGATCCAACCAACCCCAAGAATTGAACGAGTTGTAAAGGACGAAGGCTTTCACATAGTAACCCGCGCGTACCAAGGCTTCAGTCAAATGAGAACCGATGAAGCCGTCGGCGCCGGTAACCAAAACTTTCATAGTCACTCTATAAACTCCAGCCGTCATCCACAATGATGTTTTGCCCGGTCACATAGCGCGACTGGTCAGACAACAAATACAAGGCAGTTCCTACAAGGTCCTCTGCATCCAACATTCCCTTATCGTTACAACAAGACCGATACTTCTCTAAAAATGACATCGGCTGCTGATCCAAAATTCCGCCTGGACTAATGCAATTCACACGAATATTGTTGCCTTTGTAATATTTTGCGAGATATTTCGTCATCGCAATCAGCGCGGCCTTGATTGCCGTGTACTCTATAGGGGAGGTCATTTTTGTCCCCGCGTAGTTTTCAAACTTTGGCGTCACCACGCCCATAATCGAAGAGACATGAATCAAATTTCCATGCCCCTGTTTCTTGAAAAATTCCAAAACGCGTTGTGAAAACAGAATTGCCCCGCCCAAATGGCCTGAGAGATCTTCATTGAGATGCTTCTGTTGAATGTTCTCAAATCGAGTACCCCACCCTGCAGAACGTGGATAAGCGGAATGAATCGCAGCGTCGATACGGCCGAATTTTTCCATACCTGCCGCTATGCAGCGATCTGCTTCGGCAGGGATACTGGCGTCGGCAACAATCGTGAAAAAGCTTTCTTCGTTTAGGCAAGCGGTAATTTTTTCCAAACTAGCCTCATTCACATCAACAAAGATTACACTGCCGCCTTGTGAGATCACGCCATTCGCAATCGAAGAGCCAATCCGGCCTGCAGCACCGGTAATCAATACAACCATTTCCTGAATCACATTAATCCCTTGTAAAGATTTCGATAAAATGAATAACGCTTATCAGCAATGGTTGGAAATTCTTCTCTGTATTTTTCAACCAGACTACGATCAAGATCGTAGATGTCGATATCGCCATCAGAATCAACAGGATTCAGTTTGATGCCCAATGGATCAAAAATTACAGTGCTCTTCTCGTACTCGATACCATTACCATCACAACCGATACGATTCACACCGATCGCGTAGCATTGATTTTCGATTGCTCTTGCTTTCAATAAACTGAACCAATGATCAATGCGTTTTTTGGGCCAATTTGCAATAACAACAAATGCATCAATCTCTCTAGCCATAGCGGAAAAGATCTCAGGGAAGCGTAGGTCGTAACAAATCGCCGCGCCAAACCTCATACCAAAAATATCCATAAAACCTAGATATTGGCCAGGAGTGTAGAATATGTTCTCACCTGCAAAACTAAAGGGGTGTGTTTTTTCATAGATAATTTCTACCCCTCCTTCTGGCGTCGCCAAACACAATGAATTAGTAAAATTGGTAGCATTATTTCTGGATATCGGAGCACCAGAAACAATATGCATATGATTATCTTTTGACGCTTTCTCGAAGAATTTTAAGGTCGGAGAGTTAACATCTGGCTCTGCTATTTCTTCTATATCCATAGAATAGCTAGTCAATGTCATCTCAGGAAAAATAACTACATCACATGATTTACTTTTAGCAATATCAAGATAACGAAGGCACTGATCTTGGTTTGCAGGTTTATCCAACCATTTTTGATTCAATGAAACTAGAGCGACTCGCACAATTTTAGCTAATTAAATTTTCTGAACACAGGCTTTATAGCCGGGCTATCAAGGTGGCTGGCTAAACCTTCTTCGATCGCACGACTATATAGTTTAAGCGCATTGCGAGCAGCACTTAGCGTTTGGTCTAGCTCACCAGAATTATGTGCCCAACTCTGCGCAATCCATGGCATAAGAACTCGATTCCGAATCATTTCTTGGTTGAAAAGCGTTCTATATTCAAGCGATACATCGCCTTGTGGATCGCGAGTGATGTAATTCAGTGAGACAGCCGGCCCCACGATTTCAAAAAAATCATGGATGCCTAATTCTACTGCAAGATCGTTCATTTGCTTTTTTAGCTGCGAACCAAAATCCCACAAGTGGCGGCAAACGTCCTTTTCTTGATAAATCTTCACGGTCTCGATGAAAGCACCTAAACCTGACATCTCACCACCATGCGTGGTCGACAAGAGAAATACACGTTCCGCACCATGTTTATCAATCGCACCCACTTCCATCACTTCACGACGACCTGTTACAGCAGCTACAGAGAAGCCATTTGCCATTCCTTTACCAAAGGTCATCAAATCTGGTTGAATGCCAAAGTAGCTTGCGGCTCCTTCCAAAGCCCAGCGAAACCCGGTAATCATTTCATCGAGAATGAATAAAGCTTGTTTTTTTCTGCAAAGAGCCTGCACCTGGTGAAGAAAGTTTTTATCTTTATGGGGACAGGTCAAACAACTTGAATTTACAGTAAGCTCTGGGCAATCAGCAGAACAAGGAGTAACGGTTGTAGCCGGCTCTAGCATAACAGCTGCGATTTGTCCGTGATAAGCATCGAACAGAGATTTTAGTGACTGAATGTCGTTGTAATCAAAGACTAATGTTGAAGATATGTGCTCCAGAGGGATACCACGCTGCAGAGGAGTCGTTCCGATAAACCAATCATCAAACGAGAAAAAGGGATGCTGTCGCGGAACACAAATATAGCGCTTGCCAGTAAAAGCCCTTGCAATTTTAGCAGCGGCAGTTGTTACATTGGATCCATTTTTTGCAAACTTCGCCATCTCAGCGCCTGGAATAATTTGTGTAATCAATTCCGCAGCTTCAAGCTCAACAATTGACGCACGAGTCAAGTTATTCCCATTTTCAATTTGTTGAATTGCCGCCTGATTAACTCGAGGATTCGAATAACCTAATGTAACTGCACGAAGAGCCATTCCATAATCTAAATATTCATTACCCTCAGGATCCCATACGCGAGCACCTAATCCACGCGCCAGAATTTGTGGCGCGTTTGCGGGAAACTGATCGTGCCCACGAGAATAAGTGTGGGCTCCACCAGGTATCACATCGTTTAAACGCTCTCTATAACTTTTCATTGAATCCTTAACCTTGATTTCATGACTGCTTCAACCATCAGAAAATCATCTGCATCATCAATTTCCAGCGATTTCCACTTAGGAACTACATATGCCAAAGTTTCATCATGATAAAAGCCGTTTTTTTCTCTGATTTTTTTTGGGGTCGAGCAGTAAATAGTTCCGTCTAGAAAAAATACGGGCTGGATGTCTTGGCGGCGCAGAGTATTAGGCTGAGCTCCAGTAAATGGAAGCAATTGATTTGTGGTGCTGTGCATTTTGAACATAAACGAAGGGTGAATAGCCTCCGCTTTACAAACACTCACAACGGAACTTGCATTTTTCTCGACTAGCAATTCCAAAGCGGCATCAATGTCGGAGGCTTCCCGAAGCGGAGATGTTGGCTCCAAAAGCACTACTAGATCGTAACAGCGCCCATGTTCTTCCAAATAATCTAGCGTGTGTAAAATTGCACTAACTGAGCTTGCTCCATCCGACGCAAGCTCGGGAGGTCTTATGAAAGGCACTTGCGCACCATACTGTTTTGAAACCGATGCAATCTCATCACCATCCGTACTTACCGCCAAATCATCAATATACTTTGACGCAAGACCTGCCTCTATGCTCCATGCGATCAATGGCTTGCCGCATAAAAGCTTAGTGTTTTTACCAGGTAGCCCCTTAGATCCCGCTCTTGCAAGCACAAGACCAAGCACTTTTTTATCAGTGATCATATTTGACACCACTCCACATGCGCACGTTCGAGCGTCTCGGGATGCCCAACATCCAGCCAGTACTCATGAATGGGGAATGCGCTCACGCGATGCTGACGCTGCATGGCTTTTTCCAGTAATGTAGGCATATCGAAGAAACAATCTTGCGGAACCAAGTCGAGCAGTACCGGGTCAAGAAGATAAATACCGGCGTTGACATAATGACTGAGCACCGGTTTTTCCTCGAGCGTCAACACATGCAAGTCATCCATGCGTACCACGCCATAGGGGATCTGCGTTGTATGTTCACGCACACACATTGTCGCGGCGGCTTGGTGTTCATCATGTAAGCGCAGTAACCGACCATAATCTACCCGCGTCAGAACATCGCCATTGAGCACCAACAAAGGCTCTGTAGGTTTCTGCGGCAATAGACTCAGCGCACCACCTGTTCCTAGCGGCTGAGTCTCTACTAAATAGTCGATACGCACATGCCAGCGCGCACCATCGCCAAAGTGATCTTGAATCTGGTTCTTCAGATAGTTCACTGATAAATAAAAATGCTGGAAACCTGCATCAATGCATTGCTCCAAGATGATTTCAAGCAACGGCTTGCCGCCAACTCGCAGCATGGGCTTGGGACAATCCTGCGTAAGCGGACGTAAACGCTTGCCCTCACCGCCGGCCATAATGACTACTGGGTTTGGGCGTTTCTTGGGCTTGATCAGTTCTTCTAGCAAGAAAAGTCGAACGACTCGACCCTGTTCATCAAGAGCAGGAATTTGATGTAAAGTTTCGCGGCGCATGAACGCTAGAGCTTCCTCTTCTGTTGCAGCGCTTGGCAATGATCGAAAATCACGAAACATGATGTTCTCTGCCAAACTCATGAGCGATTCATTACGCAACATTGCGCGGCGAATGTCTCCGTCCGTGATTACCCCAAAAAGTTTATTTTCTGCATTTGTAACCAAGGCTATTTGAGCAGCCCCTCGATCAATAATCTCGATGACCTCGCGCAAACTGGCATCGGGCCTCACCAAGTAATCAACGAGATCTCTCACAGATAGCCCGCCATCTCAGAATAAATGCGTACATTTTCTACTTGCTCTTGAAGCGTGCTGAACAAGTAGTCATCACCCTCCAAGAATGCTTTCGTTTGCCGATAGAGCCCGGGCTTGTAGTCTTGATCAAGATTATCCAGTGGATCCATCGCTTCAATCTTGACCGTACCTAATGGCATGACCTGAAGCTGCTCCATCGGCCGCAGGATCAGACGACGATTTGCAGTAAGCAACTCGACACCCCAGCGACCGGGAGCTTGCCAGTCGGCGAGATAAGAGAACATCACGTTCTGCTCCGTTAAACCAGCACCCACAAAACGCGCTGCGGCGGGATGCCAATCGATTGAGCCCGCATGCAAGCATTTCCAATCTACTGGCTTTCCAATCAAATGAAACACAAGGTCAATGACATGCGTAGAATTATTCAACATCCAATTCTCTTTTACTCCCGTTCCCTTCACCAAGGGTGCGATCTCATGCGACCACTCGGTGAACTCAAATTGAGCGCTTAAGATGCCGCCGTCTTCTGCAATACACTGACGTGCTTGCTGAACAGAGCCATAAAAGCGACGATTGTAGGCAAGCAAAACACTCGCACCATTCTCCTCGGCGATTCGATTCAGTGACTCGATTTCAGCTAAATCAAGGCCCGCTGGCTTCTCAACCATAATGCGTTTCACGCCCGAACGAATTAATTCAGCGGTAGTGGGCGCCAACTGCTCAACACCCACAGCAACAATAGCTTTTTCAGGCGCTTTGTCTGCACGGAGTGCATCAGCTAATCCGCCGATTCGCACTTGCTTCCCGGTGTCTTTTTCAAATTTATCTGCGGAATCCGCACCCCGCCCGATCACTTCGAAGGGCAAATGTAATCCTTGCAAGACTCGCGCATAGTCTTGCGCCATTCCGCCAGCGCCGATTAACCAAACAGACATAATTTAAAACTCATGTGATAGGAACGCAGTCATCGTCCCGATTTTGCGAAAGATTCCAATGCGCAAGCATGGCATCGAGAAATATTGTGTGTATCGAGGAGGATTCATCGAATGTGGGCAAGTCACACTCACCTTTCTGAAGAATGTTATCCACTAACCTCCCCGATAACTGGCTTTGAAACTCAATGCGCCCATCAAGCTGTTCTCCGCTCGAACTATGCGCAGTACCTGCTGTTTCATCAACTTCCCAAACTACGCCGTCACTCAATGCAACTTGTATGGGTTGCGCCTGAGCATCCTCCTTTGAGCTCAAGCGCAAAGATGTCCCAGCCGAAAAGTGAGCGAGTAACTCCCCAGTGATCTCGAAATACCCAGCCCGCTTACTCTCATGCCAAAGATGATCAAGGCCACTGGTATCGACAGACACAAGCGACTCGCCCGACCACCAAGCAACCAAATCGATAAAGTGAATACTGTTACAGGCAAGACCCCAAAGACCTGCAGAATGAGAAACTTCAAGCGGCCCACGGTTAGCGAAGGCATCTTTTAAGGATTGATGCCAAGACATCATCCGCCTCGAAGTATTCACCCAGGCACCCTCACAACTTGCTAGCGCAGATTGAATTTCTCTCAGTTCCTCACTGGACTGAGTCAGAACTTTTTCCAAAACCCAATAGCGAACATCGATTTTTTTAGCGATTTTATCAATCAGATCCGCACGACCCTTGGAAGAAGTCACGATTAAAGCGACGTCGACTCGCTGTAGATTAGAAGGAAGCGACTGCAACCAATGAACCTGATGCGAAGATTCGTTACCACCCGCTTCAATCCAGCGCGATTTGGCGTTTCCCAAGGAATCCGATGATGGATCAACAACGGTGATTTCAAGTTCAGACTCAGACGTAACAATACCCTGAAGATAACGAGATCCAAGCTGACCAACACCAATAATTAATATGTGGAACATTAGTTAAATTTTTTAATCCTTAAATAATACTGAGAATCTTATCTGCGACCCTCTTATGTCCTGCTTTTGTTAAATGATGCCCATCTGGCAGAAGTAGGCTATCTATATCTTTTTCATCAAAGACAGGTAAGTAGCTACCATTTGATACATTTCTCAAAACTAGATTATATTGAACTACAAGACTGGAAAAGTCTCCACAGTTATTAATTAAGAAATGAGCGGGTTTGGCAATTTCGATAAATACAACACGAGTTGCTAGCTGAGAGCAAAGGTCGAGAATATTGTTAATATTTTTTTCAAATTTTTTCAAACTAACCCATGGTTTTCCAGTCAAACGAACAAGTGAACCCGCCCTACTCAGTCCCGAAGTTATTCTGCCACCACTAGGCAAAAGCCCAATTATACGAAAAAAATTTTTTGAGAAAAGTCTAGGTGTGCAATCAACTATTCCAGCCTGGATAAAACAAAAATCAAATGGAGGTTGCAGATTACTAACTCCATCGACCATATATCCGTAAAGGTGTCTTGCTTCATTAAGAACAGCTATCGATCCTGCGCCCCCTTTTCCGCGTTGATATACCCTATGACCTGCCGCCTCAAGCAAACCTGGCCAAGTATCTTCATTATAAATTTGATATTTGGGACGACCAAAAGTGAGCGAGTCTCCCAAAACAAGAATTTTTTTTATAGCCAATATTTTTTCCAAACGGGACAAAAAAGATCATTCAAGCCAGGATAAAACATTTTTGTAAACATGATGTCCTTTCTCGGGGGCTCAACAATCTTGACTCTAGCAGGTTCTAAAAAAAGTAACGTGGTACTAATGTACCCAATGTAAGAAATATTTGGCTTACAAAACAATAGCTCTAGGGGAATAGATGACAAAGCATCGGGTAATAATTTTAAATGCCTATCCAATAGAGCTGCTGGAAATGCTCTGGTATCTGTCGGATGCTTCTTCAAGAAAATAACTTTTCCCGCAGCAGATTCTTCTATTGATCTAAGCCAAGCCCCATAATCATCCATAGGGTAAACAGCAGATACAGGATGAATATACACAGGACTGTCACCCAAAACCTTGCTTATTCCGTAAGCCGAATCTAAATAGGAAAAAATTTTTTGGAAATTTTCTAACAACCTATCTATTGGTAAAACTTGGTAAATAGGTAGGTCTTTTACTAGGCGACCTGTGATTCCCAAATAATCAGGCAAAACATAATACTTCCTTGCATCAATTACACTCCTTAAATTACAATAAGAAAGTATTTTTTTGACGCCTTGTTTAAATCTATAATACCTTTTAAATCCTCCAATTCGATTCAATTGATTTATAATAGTAGCGCCTTCAGGAAATATTTCAATAGAAGGTTTAATTGATAATTTTTTATGCTTAAACATAGAGACATTGGCGGACAAAATATCATTCTCATTAATCGGCAAGTCATCAATTGAATCAAATGATGACCTATCTTCAGAGAGATAATCGAAATTATATCGCCCGCACCTTAAAATATTATAGTTAAAGAAACAGGCGATCATTTTGGCAAGAGCATATTCTCTATCGTACTCATCCTGATCTTTGGGTGAGGAAATATCATTGACTTCTATATAGTAGATTTTTTTTATATCACGAAATATACCAGACGCGCAAAACCATAGAACAACACTTACTCCAGATAAAAAAGCGCTTCTCATATTAAAGCTGGTGATCCAAGCAAGGAATCATAAAACACTTCTCCCCCCATCCATCACAATATTTTGTCCATTCATATAACTTGATGCACCCGAACAAAGGAATTGAACAGCCGCCCTATATTCATCTCTCTTGGCCATTCGCCCCATAGGAATCAGGCTCGACAAGCGTTGTACAAATTCGTCCCCTTGTCCATTAAACACCCCACCGGGTGACAAAGCATTACTGCGCACCCCATGGTCGGCCCAGTAAGTTGCTAAATATCGAGTCAGCCCAACCAATCCCGCCTTAACAACAGAATAAGTGACCGGCTTCACCGGCTGCATATCATTAGGCAAGCCTTCTTTTCTATATAAACGCTGATCCGGAGCAAAGACTGATAAATCCGACGCAATATTAAGAATAACTCCACCTTTGTCGCTTTTGGCCATCTCAGCTCCAAAAATTTGGCTACACAAAAAAGCCCCAGTTAAACCGACCGCGATCTGCAAATCCCACTGCTCTCTCGGAAAGTTCTCCAACCTTGAGGTTTCAACAATCCCATCATCATCTTTTACCTTAGGATCAATAGCGGCATTATTAATAAGAATATCAATTTCAATTCCCTGATCCGATAACGCTTTTTGAACCGAATGAATCGCCTCAAGGTTCGATACATCCATCTCATGGATCAGGATATTCGCTACTGGAAATTCACTATTTAACTTGCGCTCTGCTTCTGCAAGTTGTCGCGCTGATATGTCTGTCAGCACAACAGTCGCGTCACACTCCAACAAAGCTGCGGCATGCTCGAGTCCCAAGAGACCCGCTGCTCCGGTAATAAGCGCTGTTTTTCCACCTAGATCAAATCGATGTGTTGGCATAGGTACTCAATTAACAAACTATGAATGAATCTGACCACCGTCGAGGGTCCAGACACTTCCCGTTGCAAAACCAGATACAGGAGATAATAAGTATGCCGTCAGACTTGCAACGTCCTCAGGAGCACCCAGCTTTCCAAGGGCAACTTCTCGATTCAACATCTCAGTAACTCTCTCTGTACTTTCTTCCAACTTTCTTTCCCAAACGGATCCTTCAAAGAGAATATTTCCAGGTGCGATCGCATTGATACGGACACCTTTCTTTCCTAATGGACGCGAGATGCCACGAACATAAGCATGAAGAGCAGCCTTAGCAACTGAGTAGGTAACCGGTGCAGCAGGAACAACCTCCAAACCACAAATCGATGAAGTGCAAACAATTGAGCCTTTGCTTTTAGTGAGCGCCTCAGAAGTTGCTTCAACAATGTTCGTCGTACTCCACAGATTTAGCGAGAAAATCCGTTGCCATTCATTAAAATCCTCATTGCCCGGCGGCACAGAGCGGCCACTACCCACATTGCAAACCACACCATCAATACTGCCATGTGACTTCAATATTTCGTCAATAAGGCTTTTAGCTTGATCAGGGACAGAAACATCAGCAACATAACCAACCGATCCAAGAAGCCCTGAGACGGCTTGGTCAAGATCATCTGGGTTTCGGCTATTCAACACAACACGACATCCCTCTGCATGAAGCATCCGAGCGATTGCCAAACCAATTCCCCTAGTGGAACCGGTAATCAACACAACCTTGTTATTGAGTCGTAAATCCACCAAGCACTCTCAATACTTTATTTTAATTCATTATGAATGTTTACTTTCAGCAATCCAGCACGCAACCATGTCACGATATTTAACGATAGCCGCTGCATGATCTCCATCTGCGGCGCGCGCTGTTTGTAGAATGTAGTTACCGGAATACTTGGCCTTCTTAAGTTCTGAAAAAACAACTTCAAAATCTGCACCACCTGAACCAAGCGGTACGGTGGTTCCGCCTCGGACACGATCTTTCACATGAACATTAACTATCCTAGAACCATAAGCAGCGAACTCATCTCTCGGATCAAACCCCAGCGCAGCGCTATTTCCAATATCGTAATTAATACCAAACCGATCACTCGGCAGGCGATCAATAAAGCGCTTCAAATCTAGAGGCTCAAAATCTGACTCGAACAAAATTTTTATACTTTTTTGTTCAAAAGATTTCTCATGTGAGAGAAGAAAATTAACCAGTCGATCTTCTTGTTGTCTATTTTCTAAACAACCGTTGTCGACCAAAGGAACAACAATCATCTCTATGCCAACAACCGCACAAGCATCACAGACCTCCAAAAAATCCTTCTGCAATTCAGGCTCAAGATTAGCGCTGGTCTTCCAAAATGGCGCTTGCATAAAGCAGTCACCCGTCAATGAGGGAATGGCGACATGATGGATAGAACTGAGAGCGCTAATCTTTCGCTGACTCTCTTTGGTCATAAGAGGGTTTTCATAGAGTTTATCTTGATCTAGCGTCCATTCCATCGCGGACACGTCAATACTCTCAGCAACAGCAAATTCATCTTTCCAATTTTTCCAAGGAAACGCCTGAATTTTACCATCAACCTGATCACATAAACGTCCTTGCATGAAGCCAATAATACTACTCATTAGAGCCCCTTCGCTTTCCATCCACCATCAACCACCAGATCAATACCCGTAATATAGCTACTTGCATCTGAAGATAAGAAAATTGCTGCGCCCGCTAACTCATTCGCCTCGCCAAACCTTCCAAGGATAGTCCGCCCTTCACGAGCAGCACGTAGATGGGGATTATCGAAGCTTTTTTGAGTCATGGAGGTTCGAATATAGCCAGGAACCAGGTTGTTTACACGAACGCCGCTGACACCATAATCAATAGCCAGGGCGCGAGTTAATGCAGAAACACCGCCCTTAGAAGCGATATATGCTGGATTCCCTGGAAATCCAAACATTGCGCCAATACTGCTGACATTAATTATAGAACCAAAACCGCCCATCCTCATAAAAGGAAACACGGCACTACAACATTCAAAAACTGCCGTTAAATTTGTTTGGATTGTATCCTGGAATAGTAAAGAAGGTTTTTCATTCAGCCCAGACGGCATAGTAATACCCGCAGCATTGACTAGTATGTCAATATGGCCATAGTCAGAATAAATTTCTTCAATATTCTTCTTAAATAAAATTGGATTGGTTACATCACAAATTCTATACTGATAGCCGATATCTTTTAATCCTGAAGATCGAGCAATGCCAATAACTATAGCACCTGAATCACGCAAACCAGATGCGATTGCCAAGCCAATACCTCTTGATGCTCCTGTAACAACAGCAATACGACCTGACAGATCAAAAATACTCATAGATCATTCTCGTTGCGTATTTTATCGATATCATATGCAGCCATAATAGACGAGCAAAAGAAAATGTCCTCGGGATTATCTATCTGAAACGATTTATAGCGCTCCATAACATACATTCCAATACGACCACCAAGTCGATTGCTCATACTTCGAAGGAGATCCGGTGTGAAAATGTAAAAAGATCCATTTTCCAGAAACGTCTTATCAAGCTCCTGACGCCGCCTTCGTTGTCTATAGTCGTAATTCAATGACCGAGCAAAGCCAGATTCATCAACCCCCCAAGCAAAAAAGTCCTCAACTTCCGTAACAGACAATAATGAATCGTAGTCCTTGTTAGCCATAAGTCTCAAGGCGCAATCAAGATCAGAAGGAACTCGCAGGGGTGATGTTGCCTGCATTGCAACAACCCTTTTTATCCTGGCTCCCGAGCTCTCAATGAAATCGATAGCATGCTGAAATGCTGACTCGGAAGTCGCTTCATCCCCAGAGATTTCAAGTGGGCGCTTGATCAAGCTCGCTCCATATTGCTCGGCAATCTCAAGAATCTCGTCATCATCTGATGACACCCATACCTCATCAATTTCAACTGCAAAATCAGCTTGAAGAATTGACCAAGCAATCAGAGGCTTACCACAGACATCTACCAAGTTCTTCCTATGAATGCCTTTTGATCCACCTCTAGCCGGAATGATCGCAATAGTTTTCATCATCCAATACTCAGTGGTTTGCTTCCAAATCTAGATGCTCGCGCAATTTCCGAGCAATTGGGACTTCAGCATCAATGACTCGCTTCTCACCGTCACCCATCGCCTTTTCAATTTTGCGCACCGCCCCAACCAGTTGACGCAGGCCAGATGGCTCAATGGATGCGGCCTGGTCAGATCCATACATCGCACGATCCAGCGTGATGTGGCGCTCAAGTGAAGTAATTCCCATCGCTGCGGCAGCATAAGAAATCGCCAAACCAACTTCATGGCCGCTATATCCAACATCGCATTGATAACGATCGCGAAGGGTGTTGATGAGACGCAGATTCGCATCTTCATCGCGCATCGGATAAGTTGAAATGGTGTGCATCAATTCGAAGGGGCAACCCGCGTCCCGGAAAATATCAACAGCTTTTTGAATATCGTCGTACGTACTCATACCGGTTGATATGAATGTATGTTTACCCTCATCTGCAACCATCCGCAATAGATCGTGATGCACAATCATCGCTGAAGCAATTTTATTGAACTTGCAGTCAAATTGGCGCAAAAAGCCTTGGCTATTGGTATCCCAAGCGGATGCAAACCACTCAATGCCTTTCTTAGCACAGTAGGCTGCAATCTCTTCATACTGTTGCTTACTGAACTCCAGCCCCTCTTTTTGCGCGCGTTGCGTTTTGCCCCATGGGCTTTCGCGCGGACTATCCAAAAACTCCTGCGTATAAACCTGATTGATATCGCGCTTTTGAAACTTCACCGCATCACAACCCGCATCCGCAGCGACATCAATCAGCTCTTTACAAATACTCATATCGCCATTGTGATTGATGCCAACTTCAGCAACAAAAAAAATACCCATAAATTTAGCTCCTCTTTCTTAACTCAAAACAGTTGTGAGACTTCATCGGCGGACATCTTTCCAAGCCTAATCAATAATTCGATGAAGGCACGAACAAATCCATCACCACCTTTCTGCGGCAACATAAGATCTGCTTGATCAAGGATCACTGCATGGGCATCACTTGGCGCAACAGAGAAACCCGCCATTTGCATCGCTGCTAGATCATTGAGGTCATTTCCTAGATAGACCAGCCCTTCAGTACTCAGTTTATTTTCATCGAGGTAATTCGCTAAATAAACTACCTTGTCAGACATTGCCTGAACACAATCGATTCGAAGCTTCTCAGCACGCACCGAGACAACTGGGTTTTTCTCTTTTGAAAGGATGAAATAGTTCACAGCCCAACTATTTGCTTTTATGAAAGCACGCAATAGATCAAATCCAAGTCCATCGCCACGATCGCAGCGCACCGACTCGACACCATTTTGATCGACCCAGACCTTGTTATCGGTGAATACCCCATCAAAATCGAACACGATTGTGTGGACATCTTTCCAATCCGGAAGCGTTTTATCAGACAAGTCCAAGCTCCTGCTCAATCAAATCACAGAGAATATGGCCAATTAAGATATGTGCTTCTTGAATCCGCGCAGTCGAATCACTCGGGATTACGATCGCCAAATCTGCTATAGCTTTTGCCTGCCCGCCGTCCTTCCCCAAAAGCGCGATAGTCTTAACCCCAAGCTCTTCTGCCACTCTCAGCGCGCGCAAGACATTCTCGCTATTGCCAGAAGTTGAGATCGCCATAAGTACATCGCCCTCTCTCGCGAGCGCCTCAAGCTGTCGCGAAAAAATATCTTCGTAGCTGTAGTCGTTTGCGACGCATGTCAGAACAGAAGTATCCGTTGTGAGAGCGATTGATCGAAGTGCCTTACGATCTTTCTTAAATCGACCAACCAATTCAGCAGCCAAGTGCTGACTGTCTGCAGCGCTACCTCCATTGCCACACCAGAATAAAGTCCCATGATTTTCAAGCGATTGAGCGATTTGGGTCCCAGCACTCTTGATTGATTCCGAGCACATAGCAGGCACCGCTGCGATTACCTGTAAGTGCTCACTGAAATGATCTGAAATCTTGTCTGATGAATTCATCTTATGAAAGCTCTCCGGTATCTATTGATTTCCCTTCGGGCTCTATCGAGAACCCGCCATCGCTTTAAATTGCTGGCAGCTAGCCGCGAGTTCGTCATAGGTACCGCTGGCCTTCACCTCACCCCGCTCTAGCAGATGGATCTGATCGCACTGGCGCACAGTGGAGAGGCGATGCGCAATCAGGATGATCGTGATGTCGTGGCCGAGGTTGTTCACCGCTTCCATCACCGCCTGTTCGGTGAGGTTATCCAACGCGCTGGTGGCTTCATCCAGAATCAGCACTTGCGGGTTGTGATATAGTGCGCGGGCAATGCCGATGCGCTGGCGCTGCCCGCCCGAGAGGCGCACGCCGCGCTCGCCCACGGTGGTGGCATAACCTTGAGGCAGGTCGTTGACCACAAACTCATGCAGGTTAGCGATTTTGGCCGCACGTTCCACGGTCTGTTGATCGATGTCTTTGGCGTTCACACCGAAGGCGATATTCGCGGCCACGCTGTCATCGGCTAGATAGATGTGCTGCGGCACATAGCCAATGGCGCGTTGCCACTGGCGGCGGTTGGCGGCGGTGATGGGCTGGCCATCGATGTTTAGTGCACCCTCTTGCGGCTCGAGCAGCCCCAAGATCACATCCACCGTGGTGGTTTTTCCGCTTCCAGTGGCGCCGACGAAGCCCACCGTGCTGTGGGCGGGGATGCTCAGATCAATGCCCCTTAGCGCCGGTTGCGGGGCGTTGGGGTAGCAGTAGCTGACGTGGTTCAGTGTGATCGCTTGGGTGAGCGGCATCGGCATGATATGGCCGGGCTGGGCGTCGGCGGCTTGCAAGCTGCTGAGTTCATGGTGCAGGGCATCCAGCGCCGGGCCGGCAAAGCGCAGTTGGGTGAAGGCACCGTATGTTTGTTGTAGCGCGGGCATGAGGCGATAGCCGGCAAAGGCATAGAGCGCGATGATGGGCAGCGCGCTGGCAAAATTGCCGCTTTTGGCCATGAGGTAGAGCATGACCAGCAGCATGCCGCCAAAGGCAATCGCTTCCAGCGCAAAACGCGGCAGCTGGGTGATGACTTGTGCAGTGGCTTGGCCCTTGGCGTAGATTTCTGCTGGTTTAGCAAAGCGTTGGATGTAGGCCTGTTCCAGGCCGCCGACTTTCACTTCTTTGGCGGCGCCGAAGGCTTCGGTCACGGCGGTAAAGCGTTCTTTGTTGGCATCAATGCGCGCTTGGCCCAGGCGTTTGAGCCAGCCGTTCATGACGGCGAAGATGCCGGCATAAGCCAGCCCCAGAACCACCCCAACGCTGAGCGCCAGCAGCGGGTCGACGATGATGAGCAAGATCAGCAGCGCCAACGCGACCGTGCTCTGCGACATGAGCGTCATCAGTGGGATCATGCCGTTATCGATGACCGCTTTCACTTCCGAGAGGATGGTTTTGCCCAGATCCGCACTGTGGCGGTTTAAAAACCAGCTGTAGGGCTGGTGCACATAGCCTTCCACCAGGCGCTTGCCGATGCTGTATTCGCGCATCAGCGCAAAGCGGATTTGCTTATAGGAGGTGAGCGCCTTGAAGGCCAGCGAGGTGACCAGCAGCACAAAGACCAACACCCCAAGGGCGAACAGGAACTGCTCGGTGGTGTAGATGCCGATGTGGCGACTGATGGTGAATGCAGTATTGAGCACGGCGTTGGTCTGCACCAGCTCGGGGTTGGCCAGCACCGCCATAAACGGCAGGATCGACGCCACCCCCAGCATATCCAGAAACGCCATCACCAGGATCATGCCCATCAGCACACCCGCGCGCTTGCGCTCGGGTGGGGTTAACAGGGCGATGTATATTTTATGTATTTGCATATTTTAATGTATGGGCGTTAGAACAATTTTTACTAAATAATAATGGCCCCGATAATGGCTATTATCTAAGGCCAATTCCCACACAACGGACAATAGCTACCGCACGACAATTTGTGTTGAAATTGAAGCAAAAAAACATATAAATTAATTATACATATTACCTAAAAAAAAATAGGGTTTAATCTGACATATAAGCTTGATTTATGTGATTTCCTTTAGACACTCTTTAAGTGTTTTTTGCCATAATAGGATCTTAAGACTGAAGTGGCTTGTAATTTTCTCTTTACTGAGTGTTGAAGCATGTCAGGGGTTGGATACTGACAAGAATTATCGGGCCGAATTTGCAATCTAGACGCTCTAACCTATTTCGCAATCATATCTTTAATTCACTACAAAGAAAATTGATTCTTAACTTGTAAACTCTCTGTATCTCGAGATAAGAAAACCCAAGAGGAGCATAGCAATCAATGCATGTTCGTTAGCAAATGTTGTATTCACCAAACCGATACCTAATACCGACATAATAACACTTGAGCTAGCAAATATAAACCATCTGTCATTACAGGAATCCTTCATTTTATGAACAATTTTGGTAATCTCAAACCAAAACCATCCGAATATTGAGAATAACACCAGACCCCCGCCAGATAAGTAGGCCAAATAGACATTATGCGGATGCTTAAAGGGAAGAAACTTTTTTTTATTGTAAGTGCCTTCTTCTTTGATTACCATATCTTGGATATCTGCATGGTCAAAGTTTGGAAAGTTTTCCATACCTGTTCCCAAAATTGGATCAATCTTGAATACATAATAAGCAAAATTTCTAATCTTATGGCGTGACGATGAATCAGATATCAAACTTGACCCGGTAACAAATTTATTGATGACACTAGGGGGGTTATAAACAGAGGTAATTAGCACTATTGATATAAATAACGCAGATATGGTTACAACACTCCAGCTTCTGTATAAATATACCGCATATGCAATCGCCATCAAGGTAATGATAACCAAAAGGCCAGAGGCAGCGCGACTATTTGTATCAAGAACAGTAATAGCTAGAATTATGGAAGCCAAAATAAGAGAAATACGTATCAAATTCCCAATACCTTTAAAGTTAAAAATAAGTAAAGAAAGAGAGGCGATATAAATAATCAATATATAAATTGCTACATGGTTAATAGCCCCAACAGAATGTAGCCTAGGAAGACCATAGTTAAGGTAAGAGTATGCTAGGGGAATGATAGTAAAGAAAATTGCCATTAAAGTTAAGTAAACCATTTGCTTAGTTGTAAACCTAGCCCTAGAAATAGCCCAACCAACTAAAACAAATCTGATAATATCTTTCGAGCCATTAGCTGGTTGATCATGGATTATGACAGCATTTATCCCAACTGCAATATCAGCCAATAACCAAAGAAGAAAAATAGTGTCGATTAATCTCCATCTACCGCCCCAATCTTTAGTTCTTAAGGCGATAATGAACCAAGACAGAACGAATAATAAAGCAAACAAATTTTTTGGAGCTTCTAGAATTGGGAGTACGCTCAACATTAAAACTAAGAAGAAAAATTTATAATTCTGATCTCGAAG
>Ga0255774_10000576_pt1 | contig 33002 bp, 27 predicted proteins | sample 101ome_17_FD_179972 | JGI IMG/M metagenome (GOLD analysis project Ga0255774, IMG submission 179972) | Coastal salt marsh microbial communities from the Groves Creek Marsh, Skidaway Island, Georgia - 101407AT metaG (version 2) | ecosystem: Environmental > Aquatic > Marine > Intertidal zone >... | reverse complement strand
TACGAATGGGGGGGTATGGGGTCCATCCGCGAGTCCTCACTCGTGGACTCCCGACCGACCGACGGACCGAACGACCGAGACCGACGCGTCACTCACTCATCATCATGATGCGGCGTTCGGCGTTCGGCGTCTTGTTCGTCCGGCGCTCGGGCGCGACGACGACGACGACGACGACGACGACGACGACGACGATCGCGCGCGGTTTCGGCGGGGACCCGTCGACGTCGTCGTCGGTCGATCGCGCGGACGTTCGAAGGGCGCGCGCGGCTGAGAAACGGCGGCTTCGGGCGCTTCGTGGCGGTACCGGGAGCGAGGAGGACGGGACCGGGACCGGTGGTGGTGGTGATGGTGGGGACCGGCGGCGTCGGCAACGGGCGGGGCGACGGGCGTCGTCGTCGTCGTCGTCGTCGTCGGCGTTCGAGTCGTTCGTGGATGGGATGGAGCGCGCGGGGCGACGCGCGAGCGACGGTTTCAACTTCGCGAGCGGACGACGAAAAGAGCGCGGACGACGAGGGGAGCGCGCGTTCGATTCGTCGGCGCAGGCGAGCGCGGCGTTCGAGGCGTTCGTGCGCGCGAGGTTGAGGAACGATTCGTTCGGTGGTACCGGCGGTGTCGGTGGGTCGTCTTCGTCGTTTGAGGATTTCTTTTCGGGCGGCTCGGGCGGCTCGAACGGCTCGAACGCGACGACGAGGAACGACGACGGGTTTTACGCCGGCGCGTCGTGTCCGCACTGTGCGATATTAGGGTTGAAGGCAAAGTCGTTCGTCACCTGGGATGGGCTCAAGACGGCGCTTCGAACGCAGGCGATGAAGTGGCACCCGGACAGGCACGCGGATGAGGACAAGACGCGCGCCGAGGCGAATTTCAAGCGCGTGTACGACGCCTACGCCGCGCTCTCCAGGCGGTGAAGGGGTTGAGATTTTTAGAGCGTCATTAGACTAGCGCTAGCACCACCGTAGACTGTACGCATTGTTTGATTTGTTCATTTGATTTTCATTGTTACAACGCTAAAACTCGCCCGCGACGTCGCGCCGACGCCGTCCAATTTTTTGATTTTTATACTCTCTCGCGCCAGTTTCTCCTCCTCGAGCTCGCCGTCATCCGTCGTCTTCGTCACATCATCGTGCAACACTGATTCTGTTTCTTTGCCTGCTTGTAAAACATTTGCGACGCGAGGGATAAATCTGTCGATTTATCCACCAAATTGTCCAACTTTTCCCCGCGCGCCAGCACCGAATCGATCGTCTTGTGCAACACCACCTTGGTATCGTCCAACTCGCGCTGAATCTTCAAAATCTTATCCGCCGCCCCGGGATCTTGATATTTCACCAACATCTCCTCCAACATTTCATCCGCGCTCGAATCATCCGCGTTCATCGTCCTCCACGCGTCTCCGTTCATTCGGCTCTCGTACTCGTCTCGCATCTTGCCCAACACGCAAAACGCGCTTCGGCTCGGGTACTCCTCGTCCACGACCGCGACGGCGACCAACCCGCCCTTATTCGAGACGTGTACCATGTACGCGTCCTGTTGCACGCTCTGTCGCGCGCCGACGGGGGTTCGTTTCGCGACGGTTCGGGAGATGAAGACGAGCATCTCTCGAACGGATGCGCGCTGGAAGAAACCAAACTCTGAGACATCTTGTGCGCCGCCCAACGCGTACGGCTCGGCGGACTCACCGTTAGATTTCCAGAGGGAGAGCGCGGTGACTTTCATCGTTCGTCGATCGCGGGGTGGGTGACGCGTTGGACGCGTGGGACGCGCGCGCGCGTGTGTGGATCTCACCTCTCAATCCACTTCGGAGCGCGCGCGCGCGCGGGTTTTCAGTCTGAAAATTTCAGAAGAGACGGACGGTCGACGACGACGAGACGATGGTTTAAACAACGAACGAGATGGATATTAAAAAATTACAAATACACGAATCGACGACGAACGGATGGATGGGGGGTGGTGCGTGCGGCGGCGCGCCGTCGGAAACCGGAAACGAAACGCGCCAGATGGGACGTTAGCCGCCGACGGACGCGGCGAGCGAGCGTTGGGCGAATAAACGCAAACCCCGATCCCATTCCTCGACGCGAAGACCCCGTGGAGTGCGAACGGTGACGGGACCGAGTCCAGTGCGCTCGTCGACGCACTTGGTGGCGACGGCGGCGCAGTGATCTCCCCAGTTGCAGTCGTCGAAGAAGAGCATGTCAGAGTACGCCACGCCAGTCTCTCTACGGAGAATCGGAAAGTGCGTCGCCGCCTTGTTCGCGCTCAGAGGCGGCGTGCGTCCGATTTGCATGTTTCCTTCGAACCCTTCCGGCCACCCGATGGCGAAAACCTCGCGAGCGGTGACGCCCGGGACGATTTCTAAGACGTCGAGCGCGCTTCGGCCGATGCGAACCGCGAGCGGGGTGTCCGCGCTCGAAGCCGCCGCGATGCGCATTCCCGGGTACTCTCCCGCGTAGTATCCCTGCAACGCACGCAGTGCCCCGGGATTTATTCGAATCATCGTTCCTCCGCTCGACGCGGCGACGACGCCTTCACCGATGCCTTGCCCGAGCGAACCGCGGACGCTCTTGGACGGGTCCACGAGCTCGCGCAGCGTGTACATCTCTTCGTCCCAAAAGCACGCGTCTAGGTCGAACACCGCGAGGGCAGGGTACGGACCGGAGGTCGTCGTCGAGTCATCGTCCGATCTCGCCGGTGCCGCGGCGCGTGGGGTGACGTCGACGCCGTCGCGGTGCCCGGCGCGAGGTGAGGGCATGGCGGTTCGATGATGATGAAGATGCGACGCGCGTCTTGCGGTCGATGATGGTGACGACGACGACGACGACGAAGAAAATATCGACGCGCGGCCGATCGACGTCGACGCGCGAACGTGTGCGTGCATGCGCGACGGCGCGCGTGCGGCGAGGGAGGAGGCGTCGTGTGAGGTATGGTTTCGCGGCGGGCGAGGCGCTTTTCAGAGAAGAAATCTTCCTCCGCAATACAGTTGTCATCGTCAAGTTACAAACAATACACGCCGCGCGTGTGCTCAATTTCTTACTATTATCTTTTTGTGAGTGTCTACGCGCTGCTGGCGCGCTACAACTCGTCGTAAAACGCGCGCTCTTCAGCCGTCATGGGACCGCGCTGTTGCGTCGATTTACCTCTTCGGCCGGGGCGTCTGCCGGCGTTACCGGTGGATCGACCCGTACCGCGGGCGCGATCGCGAGGCGGCGACGCGGTTCGAGCGCCACGCCAGAAATCGTCGTTGGCGGACATCTCTCGGCCAATCTCTTTGGCGCTCACTGGACGCTCTCGAAGGATCGAGGCGCCGAGGTCGAGAGACGAAGCCGGGCTCGCCGCGGCGGAGCTCTCAATGTAATGCTGCGCGACGGACGTCACGACGACCGCGAGGAGGATGAAGGAAATGGAGTACCACAACCACGGGGATCGTCGGTGCACGCTGACCGCGGCGCTGATGGTTGCGCCCGCGACGGATTTCTTCGGTCGATCGACGACGGGTTCGGATTGAGCCTCCGCCGTAACCTTTGCCGTCGCCGTGGACGAATCTTGACCGATGGACGCCGCCTCGTCGAGATCGTCATCGCTTCTGCGTTCACTGTACTCATTCGTCGTCGTCGTCGTCGTCGAGGACGACGCGTCTTCTTCTTCCTTTCCGCTCGGCGTCGGTCCCGTCGTCTTCCCTCTCTCTTCCTCCTCGGCTCCGCCGACGCCGCTGTGCCAAACCGAACCCGTCGCGCCCGGTCCCTCGCACAGAAACCAATCATCCACGCACTTCATCTCTCGCGACGCCGCTTCCGTACCGCAGGAGACCGGAAACTCGCCCAGGATGGCGCTGTGCTTCGGGTCGACGTCGACGCTCAGCTTGGCTTCGACGCCGCTAGAGCACACCTTTTGGTCCTCGCAAAACAAACTCGCCGCTTTAATCATCCCTCGAAGCGCATCCAGCCGCGCCTGGAAACTCGGCCGCGCCTTGAGTTCATCCAATTGTTCCAGAGACTTTTGGTACAGCGCCAGATCCGCTCGGTTGGCGGACTCTAGCTTTGTCTTTAAAGCTTCGGGTTCGGTGGTCCAATCGTACTCCTCATCCGCCTTGACCTTTGCGCTCCGGTAAAAGACGAGATCTGAAATCTTAAACCCGAAAGAATACGTCAACGCGACGAGATTCTCGTCTTCATCCACGCCGAGCGGTAAGATGGTGGCGTACTTGGCCCGCGTGCGACGTTCCGCGGAGGATGGAGTCTCCGAAGTCGCCACCGAGGCGCCTCGCAATCGCTTGGTTTGCGCGTCGCGTAAAAACCCCGGACACTGCGTGAAAATCATCCCCTTTTGATGCTCGGTGATGTACTTTTGCATGTCTGCGAATTTCGTCTTGCATCGCATCGTCGCGCACTTTTCTCGAATCGGATCGAGGGCGTCGGTGAAGGCGTCGCAGGAGAGCAGCTCTGGCGCGGGTGCGAATTCCGCATCCTCGCTCGAAATGTAGTGCTTCGCCGCCCGGTACACGCGCTCAAACCCAAACGCCACCGGGTGCGACACCTCAGCGATCCACCGCGAATCTTTCGCCGCGATTCGTCCCATCCACGGAGCTCTATCGGTGTTGATCGTCATGGCGCCGAAAGCGGCGCCGTCGAGCGTCTTTGACTGCGCGTCGACAGAGTTTTCATTCACGACGCACGCGCCGTCGCACGAACACTTGCCCGAACCACCACCAGAGCCGTCGCACGAGCACTTCCCGGGACGCACCGTCGGCATTCCGAGCCTCGATGCGAATCGTCCGACGGCTCTCGCGAGCGTGGATTCCCCGTACGGTTTCCCGACGTCCGCCAGGACGACGCCGACGGTGGTCGCCGACGTCTTATCCGACGCGTCGAGCGTCGGATCCACCACTCGAGTTCTCTTCGCCGCCGCCGTCTCCGGCGCCGAGGTATCCAACAGATACGTCTCTAATAATGATTCCGCGTCGTCACCCTTACCCGAGGAGGAAGCCGTCGCAGTCTCGGCGGCGGTATCGACGGTATCATCACCCGTCTTCGTCGTCGTCGCAGCCGTGCCGTTTCGCGGAGAACTCGACCGCGTCTCTCCCTCTGCCTTCTCTTCCCCCTCCGTCCCCCCTTCAACCCCTTCCTCCACATCATTCGCCCCATCTACGAGCTCCCGCACCATCCGCATCACCGTCTCCGTCTCCTCGCGCGCCAACGCGTCTCGAAACGTCTTTCCGAGCTCGGCGTCCAACGCGTCCACCGCTCGCGCCGCCGCGTCCATCCGCGTCCTCCGCTCGTCTTCACCTACCGACCCGTCGCGCCCGGCGTCCGTCGCCATCGCGTCCGCGAACGCGCGAAGCGCGTCCATCGCCGTCGCGTACGTCTCCGCGAACGCCGTCGTCGTCGTCGTCGTCGTCGTCGCGTTCGAAGTGGTGTTGGTGTTGAGCGCAGTCGCACGCGACGGGGCGACGCCGACGCAACAAAGCACCGCGATGACGACGCACGCGCGCGCGGAAAGCTTCACCACGCGCCGCGCGCGATGGCCCGCGCCCCATCGACGTCGGACGCGCGTCATCGGCGTCGTCGTCGTCGTCGTGTGACGTCGTCGGCGTTGGATTGGATGTGTACGAGTGGCGGTACCACCAACTGTATGGGTATACAGTATAAGTAAAATGGATCACGCGATTCGGATCGGTAGGCGACGACGATACACACCGACGCGCGCCGCCGCGATCCCCCGAACGCGCGCGCGAATTCGACCGACGAACGAACGATGGGCGTCCTCAGGCTCATCCCGATCCCGTTCGTCCCGATCCCGGGCTTCATCGACGCGTTCGCGACGTACGTCTTGGCGCTGTATGGATTGATCGCCCTCGGAACGTACTGGTTGCCCAAGGCGCTGACGCAGCTGATGCCGACGCAAAACCTCAAGAAAAAGTACGACGCGAAGTGGGCGCTCGTCACGGGGGCGTCGAGCGGGATCGGCAAGTCGTTGGCGGTGAAGTTGGCGGAACAAGGGTTGAATGTGATTCTCGTGGCGATCGACGAACCGATTTTGGACGAAGCGACAAAGGAACTTTCGGAACGGTTTGAAGGGTTGGAGTTTAGAAAGATTGGGGTGAACCTCGGGAAACCGGGGTATTTGGATGCGATCGCGGAGGGAACGAAGGATGTGGACGTGCAGTGCGTGTTTAACAATGCTGGGTTTATGTTGACGGGATTTTTCGACAAGCAACCGCTCGAGCGATTGATGATCAATCACGAGTGTAACGCGACATCTGCGATGCAGATTACGCACTTGTTTGTGACGAGAATGCTGGAAAAGAAATTGAGAGGATGCGTGGTGTTTACGTCGAGCGCGGCGGCGTGCCAACCGACGCCGTTTTCTGCGTTGTACGGCGCGACCAAGGCGTACGTCTCATCCTTCGCGGCAAACGTCGGCGTCGAGCTCAAGTCTCGTGGAATCGACGTGTGCGCCGTGCATCCGTCTCCGGTGGCGTCCAACTTTTACGACAAGGCGCATAAACTCGATTCTCTCAATTTCTTCATGAACTTTGCCGTCAAGCCGGAGGAATTGCCGGATGAGATGCTTCGTCCCATCGGTCGCGTGCTCTGGCACGACGTCGGCGGCGTCGCCATCGGCTTCCGCATGCTCCTTAAGATTTTCGACTATGGCTTCTTCGCCACCCTCATCAGTCGATTCGCGCACTTTATGGGGGATTTCAAGAAGAATCTCTGATGAGCGCGGTCGTTACATCCGAGTTTGCACTTTCAGCGACGTTCCGTTTCGTTTTTAACAATGATGAAAAATTATCTCACAACCGAACGACGCGACGTCCTCACTTTGTGCGTCGACACGTCTGTTTGTATTTCTCTTCTTCGTTATTTTATTTTTCACTCAGTACACCGCGCGTTAACTACCGTCGCCGCGATCGTTTTTGGGAGGAAAGCGCTCGTCGCGTGGTTGCCACCGTTTGCGTCGTTTTTACAACTCTCGCGGAGGCTATATAGTCTAAGAAGCGAATTCTCGAGTGTTCTAAACACGCTAAGATTATCGACCAACTGCTCGCCGAAACTACAGAGCCACCGTTTAACGGTAGCGGCGGAGAGACAAGTTGTTGTTCTTGCGCCAAGTCGCGCGCTTGGACGGGCGAGACTTGGTGAAGTTGTGGCCCTTGCCGTGCAAGCCGCGGTACTTGCGGCCGGCAGAGGTGAGACCACGCATTTCGCGGTGCTTGTGAACCGGGTTGCAGATCCAGTTGATGCGCGGGTCGTTGCGGATAACCTTGTGCATCGGGTCAACCATGATCACCTCGTAGTACTTGTACACGGAATCTTGGTTCAACCAGTACGAGTTCAACACGCGCAAGGCGCCGCAGCGACGGGCGGCGCGCTCCTCGGCGACAGACTTCAAGTTGCGAGCAAACTTGAGCTTGGTGATACCGCAGTGCACCGGCTTACCGTACACTTGACCCTTGTTAACCGGGCGCTTGCGGCCACCGCGGCGAACACGCGCGCGGTAGATGACAAAGCCTTGCTTCGCCTTGTAACCCAAGCGGCGCGCCTTGTCCGGGCGCGTCGGGCGCGTCACGCGGCAGATGGACGGCAACTGGCGGTACTCCCACACGCGGATACGTTGCAAGAAGCGCATCACATCGGATTGCTTCTTCTTCCACAACTCTTCGACATACTTGTAAGCCTACGCAATCGGGAAAACGGAGTAAAAACACTCGTCAGTCATCGTCGTCGTCGTTAGGGTCAGCACACTTTTAGGGCTTTTTCCCTGCACCACCACCACCCGCTCGCGATCGCCCGCGTCGTTCCCATCCCCGCGACGTCGGATACCCATCGCACGTCGTCGCGATTCGTTAGAAACATTCTAACACCGCCGTTTCCGTCGTTCACGCGCGTCGTCGTCGCATCCATCCACCCACGACGACGTCGGATCGACCCGCGTCGATCGAGACGAGCCCTCGCGAAGGGTGAGAGGTTTCCTCGAGCGAGCGAACGATCGCTCGACCGCGGGACCCTTCGTCGTCGGTGCGGCGACGCCGACGCGCGGGCGAGAAGTAATCCACCGTCGTCGAGTTCGTCGTCGAGTTCGTCGTCGTCGTTACGTACCCCCATGGTTTTCTGATCGCACTGCGCGTCTCGTAAAGGCGGATCGGGCGCCGACGAAGTCCTCGACCTCGAGGTCGGGAGGTCCTCGGCCGGGGGGAATGCACACCACGAAATTCCATTTGATAGCCTTACATGTCCTTATAATACCAAACTCAGGGCGCGTGTATGTGCTCGTGTAAGTCACTGATGGACGTTTGTACACTTGAATATTGGGAATTGGTTCCCCAGGGCATCCATCGACTGGCGGCTGTGTGGGTGGACGTGGACGAACGGGGCGGCGCCGGCGGGAGACCGCGCCGCGAGGAGGGGCGCCCCGGACGAGGTGCGTGCGACGCCGCGCGCGCGATGGCGTTTTCCACGCTTTGTTTTCTCTCGCGCCCGCATTCTCGTAGTCTTTCGCCCCGTCTCTGTGTGTTCGTCGCGACGCCGATGAGGAAAACTTTATAACGCTTGGCTACTGATTGACGCGCGCGCGGCCGGGGTAGTTGCCGGGCTCAACCGCGCGCGTCGTCGTGACGCGAATTGCGATTGTTTTAACCGAGGTGTACGCGCGAGAGAGAGGAAGGTGATCGGTGGATGGACTTTTCGTCGTTTTCTTTTGTTTTTGTGTGTGTTCGTTCGCGCTCGCGAGCGAGCGAAAGGGCGTCTGTGTGTACGGGACGCGGGGCGGTTGATACCCGCATTGCCGCGAACCCGAAGGGATTTTTCGCGCCCGAGATCGAACGGTCGGTGCTGATCATTGTCACGCGCGTGCGGGGGTTAAAACTCACCTCGCGCGCGCCCTTATTCAGCTTCACATTTTTCGTTTCGTCTGGAAAGCTCTGGATTCGAGAGGAGGTTTCGTCGGGGATGTAAACGTGTCCACATGGCTGAACACTGTGAAGAATCAAAACATAATTTTCACCATCTTTCGACTGAGACGAAACGTCCGATCGATAAACGGGCGAGAATCGCGTTCTTTCGCCTTCGCTGCAGAGCTGCCCGACGAGAGCCGAGGACGTAGAACACCCTGGGCTCGATTCATCGTGTCAGTTTTGAGCGGAGGCAACATCAATCGGGGATGGGCTCTCCGTGGAGTTTTGGCGTTCGTAGTCGTCGAAATTCCTCCGTAGTTCCACCACATCTCTCCTCTCCTGTCTTTACTTTATTTGTCGTTTTATTTTGGTTCCGTCAGACTGACAGAGAAGCGTTTCTTCATGCGTCTCCATCGCAGGTTCAAATCCAGTAGACAATGTCGTCTCTCCTCTGAGCAACCTCAAAGGTGTGTATAGAACTGTTTCGACTCGACCTCTCCTCTCTCGATACCATTTCCTGGACAAAGCAGAGGGCTGATCAGGCTCCGGCCGCATGTGCTGCTCTCCCGTCGTTCTCAGGTACAACCGATAGCGTCGGCATGGGTGAGTAGGCGTCTGCTATCCACAGGCGTCTTCTCAATCGTCGTCGCGACATCTCATTATTTTGTGCTTTTCCATTCTCCTTCGTTCACCGAGGCCGTGATTCCAAAAACCTGATGCTGATTATCAATGAGGCTTAATCAAACCTCTAAGAAGTAATGAGCTTTCGGCTGAACGACGTGACGAGACTTGACGAATGGAAACAATACCAGACATACGACACCGAACGAAAGATACAGATTGAGTCGATGACGAAAAATCCTTGACTTAAGACGTCGTGAATGAACACCAAAAATATATTGCTTCAAACTTCCCGAGGCTTGATCTGTTTATTCTTCGTTCGTACGTTCACCGAACCGTCGGGTCGGTTTCCATTCTTCATTCTTCTTTTTCTATCACCCTCAGTTATGCGACTTTGCCTAAGGCTCTCCACACACTCATGGAGATGATCTTTTTACTTCCGTCGCGCACAACAATCTCGTCCCGGTCTCGCATCGGGACGCCGGCCAGACAACCGGTTTGTGGTCCAATGACTCCACGACGAGCGAAGGGATATTTCCCGCCTCTGCGCGTCACTACAGTACGGACTAAATCCTGACGTTACTCGCTTCACCGCACGCACTAACCTTTTATTCATTTCCGTTTTCCATTCTCACCAGGTGTACTCACCCTACGAGGCTGTTTATGTACCAAACATTAGTTGTAATTTTACGCTCTGCGCGAGAGTCGAGTTGTTCAGCCAAAAAGGGGCCACCCAGCGCACCAATGCGATCGCACAATCCACAAACCACCGCTACCCGACGCCACACCCCGCCGCGCAACACCGCGACGACCCGCGCGAACGCACACACGCCACCTCGACGCGCACTCGCACCCATGATCGCCACCTCTGCGCGCGCGACGACGCCCCGCGCGGCCGGTTCGTTTCGTCGACGTCATCGATCGGCATCATCCGCCGGCGCCACTCAAAAACCGCGCTCGTTGACCGTCGTCGCCGCCAAGGGTGATGTGTACGAAAAGACGATTCCGAAACCGATTGAATTAAAGTTTCAGCGCGGAAACGACGGCGGCGCGTACGTCGTCTTCGTGCCGTCGGACCCAAAGTATGATGACTTTAAGGTTGGGGATAAGATTGAGGCGGTGAGCGCGTCTTTCGGTGATGAGATTTGGGGCGCGGAATCGTACGGACAGGTGATGTACGCCATTAAGAACAGAAACGGGGACATCTATCTCAAGATGACGGATATGGATGGTGATATCTCGGCGTTGGAGCAGAATGAGAAGAGCAGCGCTTTTAAGAATGAGCGAGCGGGCGGCAACTACGGCGCGGGCACGAAGGAACAGCAGATGAACAACTACTCCAAGAAGAGAGAGCTTGAGAACCAGAGATTAGACATGTTCGATGAGGCGATTGAGTTGTACAACTCGAAGGATTACGACTCGGCGTTGATGATTTTCGAGGAAGTCGCAGCGTTAGAACCGAAGAACTACATGGGCGACGATTTTTCCAAGACGACTGAAATCTATCGAGTGGCGCAGTACAACATTGCGTGCTGCTTCTCTCGCTTGCAAAAGGCCGATGAATCCTTGCTCGCGCTCAAGCGATGCATGGCAGCGGGATGGACGGATTACAAGAAGATTCGCTCCGATCCCAGCCTCGCGTTTGTCCAAAAGGCGGCTGGTTTCAACGAACTCATGGATCGCTTCGACGAGCCCATCTTCAACTCGAACGCGCTTGAGGCACTCGGTAAGCTCTTCAAGAAGCCGTTCTAAGCGCCCGTCGTCGGCTCGGTCATCGTTCGATGCGCGAGCGCTTAACATTCAAGTTGCAGTTGCAAGAAGAACAAGAACTTCATCCATACATATAATAACTGTTTGCCCATACAATCTAATCCGAACGACGTCATCACTCGATCGCTCTCTGTCGTTGCAACTTCAGTCACACGCGCCGACACGCGCGAGCGACGAACGTTGGAACCATGCGAACGCTCGCGATGTGCCCGACGACGACGACCGGTGTCGCGCACCGAACGCCGTCGTGGAACCGCGACGCGAGAGTGAAGAAACCGGTGACGATGACGACTCGTGGGAAAAAGTGCATCGTTCACGCGAGTGCATCTTCTTCTTCGTCGTCGTCGACGACCGATCGGTTATCCATCGCGGAACTGGCGATGACGACGAAAGAACTCGATGCGCGTCGCGATTCCGCGGCGATGCGACCGAACGCGGTGGTGGGTGACTTGGCAGCGAAGACGAAAACCGCCGTCGCGGCGAACGCGACTCCGACCGTTCCGGCGTGGGTGGCGACGCACGGAAAATCGGCGGCGATCGCCGCTGGTGCGGTCGCGGTGATTGGTGGTATCAAGTACGTGTTCGACACCCCGAGCAGGACGTACGTGGCCGGGGAAAACACGGTGGGGAACGAGTACGACGCGTGGACCGAGGAGGGCATTTTGGAGTATTACTGGGGCGAACACATTCACCTCGGGTGGTACTCCGATGAGGAGTTGGCCAAGGGCGCGGGGACGCTCTTGGGGTGTAAAGTGAAAGATTTCATCGAGGCCAAGTTTGATTTCGTGGATGAGATGGCGGATTGGAGCGAGGCGGTGAAGCCGGCCAAAGTGTTGGACGTCGGATGCGGCATTGGCGGTACGTCGCGTCACTTGGCCAAGAGGTTCGGTGAGGGCACGCAGGTGACGGGTATCACGCTCTCGCCGAACCAAGTGAAGCGTGCGACAGAGTTGGCGGCGGAACAAGGGGTGCCGAACGCGAACTTCCGGGTGATGAACGCGCTCGAGATGGAGTTTGAGGATGATACCTTTGATTTAGTTTGGGCGTGCGAGAGCGGGGAGCACATGCCGGATAAAAAGGCGTACGTGGACGAGATGGTGCGCGTTTTGAAGCCCGGTGGAAAGATTGTCATCGCGACTTGGTGCCAGCGCGAGACTCCTCCCGAGTTTACGCAAAAAGAAAAGGACAACTTGCAGTTTTTGTACGACGAGTGGGCGCATCCGTACTTTATCTCGTACGAAGAGTACGAACGTTTGTTGCAACGCACGGGATCGATGCAAACCACCGCATCGGAGAACTGGGTGAAAAATACCCTCGTTTCCTGGAGACACTCCATCTGGGTCGGCGTTTGGGATCCCTGGCCCGTCGTTTTCGCTGGACCGAAGCAGTGGTACAAGGTGGTTCGTGAAATCGTCACGCTCGAGCGCATGCACCGCGCCTTTGACTCGGGTCTCATGACGTACGGGATGATCAAGGGCACGAAAAAGTAAGGAGAGTCTCGGAGGATCGATCACACAAGATTATAATTAGGTATTTCACGCGTCTTTCCCAATCCTTTCGTTGGAATGTTATTCACATATCGAGTAGAATGCTTTACGCCTTGCTCGCCGCCTCTTTAATCTCATCCGTACCATCGACGACAGACCCCGCGACGGTCCCCATAGCCCCCGCAACGCACGCCCCCGCAACATCATCCACACTCACCGGCTCGGCGAGCGTCAACGCGATCGGCCCCGGCGCTTTCGCCGCGATCGCCTTCACTGGACCGCTTCCGAGCACCTTGCTCAACAAATCCCCGTACGTCTTCGTCACCCGCGGCGGCGTCAACGAAAACTCCTCCCCACCGTAAATAAAGCTCGGTTTGACGATGAAGTAATCCCCTTGTTGGTAATTCTTCGCCAAGCACTCCTCCGCCATCGTTTTCCCTTCAAAATACCCCTTCATCAACGGCGTCTTACCGACGACATTCGGCACGACGCTCGCCACGGATACGTACACAAAGCGCCCGACGCCCGCTTTTTTCGCCGCCTCGATCGCCCGGACGTTAAACGTCCCGTTCCCTTCCCGCATCTTCGCGTCATCCGTCCCGATGACACCGACGCAGGACACCGCGACGTCCGCGCCACGAAGCGCGTCGACCAGCGCGTCTTCCTCCGCTTGGTCCGCGAGGTTGACGCTCAGAGCGCTCTCTGCGCCATCGATGGATTTCCCAGATTTACTCACCGACGTCACGGATGCCCCGGCGTCGGCGAAACGCTTCACGACGCGAGACCCGACGAATCCCGATCCACCGAGCACGACGACTCTCTTCTTCGTCGACGTCGCGTCGTCGTTCTCGGCCGACGCGCGGGGGATCACCGCGGGAGACTTCTTCGCGTGTCGCTGATGACGTCGCGCACCGCAACTTTGTCGACGACCGACGACGACGCGAGGCGCTACCGCGATGGACGACCCCGGCATGTCGCGCAGAAAATTTTCGTTCGTTTGTTCCGGCGACCGCGCGAGCGAGCGTGTGGGGCAAGGGGAGACAGAGTCCGACCGTGCGCGCGCGCGCGTGGATGTATGACGCTTCACAGTTGGTTGCGCTGCCCGGCTGCATTTCGATCGAAGAATGCCGCGCGGTGGGGTGAGTGCGAGACGAGGACGCGATGGGATGGCGCGGATGATGCGAATGAATGCGTTCGGTTCGACGCATCCGCGCTCGCGCGATGACGGTCGGTCGTCGAAGAGGAGAAGCGCGGAGTGTCAGCGTCGGCGTCGTTACTTTTACACAGAGGGCGTCCCGAGAGACCCAGAGTACCCGCGCCGGGTCGTCGTCACCGGTCTCGGGGTCGTCACCCCGCTCGGTGGGGACGTCGGGACGAACTGGGACGCGCTGCGTCGCGGGAAGTCTGGAACGCGGGCCATCGGGGTGGGGGACCTTCCAGAGAATGAACGCGCGGGCTTTGCGAATAAACCGGCGCCGAGCGCGAGCGCGGGCGTGGTGGCGAGAGAGGCGTACGACGGTGGGAAGTGGGAGGAAAACGGGCGGCTCGCGCGGTTCGTCGGGTTCGCGCGGTGTGCGGCGGCGGAAGCGGTGCGGGATAGTGGGTTGTTGGAGTCGACGACGGCGAGGTTGCGCGGGGAACGCGTGGGCGTGAGTTTCGGCGCCGGGATGGGTGGGACGCACGATTTAACCTCCGCCGGTGGTTTGTTGCGAAGCGGAGAGTTGAGGAAGATTGGACCGTATTTCGTGCCGAGGATCCTCGCGAACGCGGGCGCGGGGAGGATTTCGATGGATTATTCTTTTAGAGGGCCGAATTTGGCCGCCTCGACGGCGTGCGCGACTTCGGCGCATTGCATCGGTGAGGCGTTTCGGGCGCTTCAGCGCGGGGAAGCGGACGTGATGCTCGCCGGAGGATCGGAGGCGTGCATTGATGCCGTGTCACTCGCGGCGTTCGCCAAGGCGAGGGCGCTGAGTTCGCGCGGGAGCGCCAAGCCGTTTGATCCGAATCGAGACGGTTTTGTCATGGGCGAGGGCGCCGGCGTCCTCGTGCTCGAAACACTGGAGCACGCGCGCCAGAGAGGCGTAGAGAAGGTTTACGCCGAAATCAGGGGTTACGGCGCCACGGGTGACGCCCACCACGTCACGCGTGCAAGTCCAGATGGTGAAGGTGCCGCGCGCGCCATGCTCGCTGCACTTCGCGACGCGGGGGTTCGCAATTTCGTCAATGACGTCGGCTACGTCAACGCGCACGCCACGGGCACAACCTTGGGAGACGCCGCGGAAGTCAACGCCCTCCGCACCGTGTTCGGCGCCGAGCCGATCGAAAATGGCACCGTGATCACGTCATCCACCAAGGGCGCCACGGGTCACTTGCTCGGCGCCGCCGGCGCCATCGAAGCCGCCTACACCATCCTCACCCTCCACACCGGCGACATCCCACCCGCCGTCGGCCACGACGAAATCGATCCACACCTCCGCCTACCCGTCGTCGGTACCGGCGTTCGCCTCCGCGCCGACGCTCGCGCCGCCGTATCGAACTCTTTTGGGTTCGGCGGTACCAACGCTAGTTTGGTCTTCGCCAAACCTCCGCCGCTCGTTTAATCGATCGGCGCACGCATCGCCCAGATCGGCTCGGATCGGATCGCTCGAACGACCGCGAGCATGTTTTAGGAACAACACGTATAGAGTTTAGCACCAGCACTGTAATACCTCAATCGATAGGTCATAGGTAGCGGGCCGCTGCTTTACGCCGAACAAACAAAAGCCATCACGTCGTCACAACTAGACGCACCGCGCACCGCCCCGTTGGCGAAAAATGCCCGCAGGCGGCGACGACGGTCCCGGTCACATCGCCTACGCATCTTTTGCCGCGATCACGACGCTGTTTACCGCGGTACGTACGTCGTCGCGTGTATTCACGATTTGTCTTGTTTTCCAACGGTTTTTGAATCGATCCGACTGACGACGACGCTTCTTACGCTTCCACGCAGACGTGCATCGCGAGCGCGTACGCGTTAAAACGCGCGGCGAAGGATTTCAACGAACAACAGCTCGGACTCCTCGCGGCGATCGAGGCGATCGAGAGGGAGAAGAAACTTCAAGAGCGAACGCAGACGCAACAACGACGCGAAGACGGCGCCGGCGCCGACAACAACAACAACGCGACGAGCGGGCGATCGCGACGGAACCGCACCGCGGTATCGAGAGATGGATCAACGCGGGGTGGAGCGGATTACAGAAACGCCGATCGCGGGGCGCCCGGGTCGCGATCGAGGTCCATGAGTGGGAGTTGGGCCGACGTGGACGAGTTCGGCGGTTCGCTTTCGGCTAGGAGTCCGCGCGCGACGCCGGCGGCGACGCCGACGAAATCGACGAGACCGTCGACGAGGAATGCGAGGATACGAGACATTGTCGACGCGCACGGAGGGGCGGATTCGTCGGATGCGGATGATCGTGACGTATCGCTGGGGACTCCGAAGAAGCGAGCAACGACGGCGATTCAAGCGCCGGATTGGGAAGATTCTGGCAGAGAAGCGGAGACGGAGATGGAGACAGAGACGGAGACGGATGCGGATCAAGATGAAGAACGCACGCGAGTGGAGATGGTGGAGTCGCCGTCGGCGCGTAGGACGATCCAGGTTGCTACGCCACGGGTGGATGGCGTCGCGGATTCGTTCGCCGAGCCGAGCCGAGGGGATTTGGAAGAGTTGATTGGGTCTCCCTTGCCAAAGGCGCTGAGTACGAACTTGGAGATGGAGATGGAGATGAATAGAACGCCCGTGGCAATCGCCAACGCCGCCGACGGGGCGAGAGACGCTGATCTCATGAGCACGCCGAGTGGGTCGAGTCTGACGCCGGCGGGCGAGCCGACGACGCCGTTTACCGCGACGCCAGATTCGCGCACGGCGGTGGGATTAAAACCGGCGGATCGTTCGCTCGGTCGAGAGCTTTTGCAGCGCATGGGAAGCGGAAGCATGGGAGGTAACGCGCACGTGGGCGCCATGTTTGCCTCCCCGCGGATCACGAGCGCGGGCGATTCTTCTTTGCAGTACGAAAAAATCAACACGGAGATGATGGAGACGCTGGGACACGAGTGCGAGGAAGTGTGTCTCATGCTCGAATACGCCCTCTCCCTTCGCGACAAATGGCTCTTCGATGACAGCAAAAGTGCGTGCCCAATTGTCGGCTTTCCGGACAAGATACCGGACACGCTTCCGCCGAAATCCAACCACACATTTGAGATGGTGGACGGAGTCGTGCACGTCTATCATCCAAACGCTTCGGGCAAATCAGAGCTCATTCATCAACCTCCCGGAACGGCGACGCAATTCTTTCACGACTTGCACGCGCTCCTTCGCGTGCAATCGTACGGACCGTCGAAGACGTTTTGTCACAAGCGATTGCTGTTGACGGAACAAAAGTTTAACCTGCACTGCATGCTCAACGCCGACAGAGAATTTCAAGAGCAAAAGACTGCGCCGCATCGTGACTTTTACAACGTGAGAAAGGTGGACACGCACGTGCACCACAGCGCGTGCATGAACCAAAAACATTTACTCCGCTTCATCAAGTCCAAGCTCAAGCGGGAACCGCACGAACTGGTCATTTATCGCGACGGCAAGTTTTTAAACCTTAGAGAGGTTTTTGAATCCATCGGCATGACGGCGTACGAGCTCAACGTGGATACGCTCGACATGCACGCCGATAAGAATACCTTTCACCGATTCGACAAGTTTAACCTCAAGTACAACCCAATGGGTCAGTCTCGCTTGCGAGAAATCTTCATCAAGCAAGACAATCTCATTCGCGGGAGGTTTTTGGCTGAACTCACCAAGCAAGTGTGTTCGGATTTGGAGGCGAACAAGTACACGATGGCGGAGTACCGCATCTCCATCTACGGTCGTAAACCGAGCGAATGGGACAACCTCGCCGCGTGGGTGCTCAACCACAGTGTATTTAGCGAAAACATCGTGTGGATGATTCAAATCCCGCGTCTGTACAACGTCTATCACAGCAACGGGACGATGAAGAATTTCCAGCAAATGCTCGACAACATTTTTGTGCCTCTCTTTGAGGTCACCGTCGATCCATCTTCACACCCGAAACTGCACACATTTTTACAAATGGTGGTTGGCATCGACATGGTGGACGACGAATCGAAACCAGAGCGTCGTCCGAGCAAGCACATGCGGGTTCCGAGCGCTTGGGACGTCAAACACAACCCGGCGTACGCCTACTACGCCTATTACGTCTACGCCAATTTGTACACGCTCAACGCGTTGCGCGCGAGCAAAGGATTGAACAGCATCGCTTTCCGTCCCCACGCCGGCGAAGCCGGAGACATCGACCACCTTTGTGCGACGTTCATGCTCGCCAAGAACATCGCACACGGGCTCAACCTGAGGAAGTCGCCGTGTTTGCAGTACTTGTACTACCTGGCGCAAATCCCGATGGACATGTCGCCGTTGAGCAACAACTCGCTCTTCATCGACTACCACAAAAACCCGTTCCCAATCTTCTTCGCCCGAGGACTCCCCGTGACGCTGAGCACGGACGATCCACTCATGATTCACATGACGAAAGAACCTCTGGTCGAGGAGTACTCCGTCGCGGCGCAGGTTTGGAAGCTCAGCGCCGCCGACTTGTGTGAAATCGCCAAAACGAGCGTCCTCAACAGCGGCTTCCCTCGCGCGTCCAAGCGTCACTGGGTCAGCGATCACTACTGGCTCACCGGAACTCGCGGGAACGATATTCAAAAAACAAATGTTCCAAACCTTCGCGCGCACTTCCGCGAAGAAGTGCTCGAGACTGAACGCAGTCTCGTTCGCAGAGGCGTCGTGCAGGCGCGCGCCAAGGGGAGAGAAATTCGCGTCTACGGATGACTAAAATATCCTTGGTACGCCTCCAAGCTCTGCAAAGACGAGAAGAAGACAAAAAGTCAATTGTTGTAACACTGGAATTCATAATCAAACGCGCATGTCGTCCTCGTCGCCGTCCAGTCAGTCGTCCAGTCAGTCGCCCCGCGCGGCACATTCTTCACATGTATATTAAACAAAATTTAGAGCTATATAATGCCAAAACCGGCGTCCTCTGAGCCGTTTTCAACATCCATCCATCCGATCTTCACACGACGTCGCGTCGTACCCGTCGACGGACGGACGCCCGTGCGCCCGAACGCGTCGGAATCGCACCCATTCATCATTTCCATTCCGACGAACGAACGCGCTCGGTCGTCTCGGCTTGAACGACGCGTGTGGAACACGCCGAAAAAGATTTGAAAGGGTGTTGACGACATCCGATGAGCGGCGCCGGTCCACCGTCGATGTCGTCGCTGGGATCGTTCAAACACTCGCAGCGATACGCCAACGTCGCGACGAGGTACTCGCAAAGCCGCGAACGGGAACGGAACGCTGCGGAGGAGGGACGACGGGGAACAGAACGCGAGGCGTTGTTGGACGACGCGGAGCGCGGGGGCGGTTCGGCGGAGCGGCGAGCGGCGAGCGGTAGGACGGGATGGTCGTGCGCAAAGACGCTCGGGTTGGTTGTTTTGTTAGTCATCGTCGTCGTCGTGGCGGTGGTGTACGGGACGGACGGTTTGGATGGGTGGATGACGAGGTCTGATGACGACGAGGCGGATGGGACGAAATCGACGAGGACGGCGTCGGATTCGGCGCGCGCGAGTCGAGCGGCGCGTCGAGATGACGATGATGCGGCTTCGGTGCGTCCACCGCCGCCGGCGGCGGAAGAAGAAATAGATGATGATGAAGAGGTTTCTTCGCCGCCACCGCCGGCGCCAAGACGACCACCGGCGCCGAGACGACCGCCGGCGCCGAGCGAAGAGGAGGAACCCGCGAGCGTCGATCCGTACGCCGTGTCGCCCACGCCGAGCGACGACAATGTTGAGAATGCTTACGACGACGGGGAAGAGCGCGATCCATCCACGGTCAATCAAGCCGCGGATGTGGGAACGAAGACTTCCTCAAAGAGCGATTTAGTCGAACGCGCAATCGAGGCGAGTCAAAGCGCCGACGGCGCGGTAGAAACAGAGGATGAGACTCCCTCCATCGCACCCGTTCCCGAGAGTAGCTTAGGTCAGGCGTTACTACGAAATAGAAGAAGTGCTCGGGCGGTGTACAAGTTTGTAGCCGACCCGACAGTCGCTCCGGGAATCGGACCAAACATAGAGCCCGTGACGCCGAGCGAACCGATGCCGGTGCCTCGTAAAGGCGAGAACAAATAGCACCGCGCGTAGAACAGAAATTCTTTGTAAAAACACACACACACGATGAAGAACTTGTCGTTGTCGTTAGTTTATTTCAAAAATTTGCTTCATGAGTTCGTAGACGTAAAAAGAAATCGCCGCCGACGGTAAAATTTTAGCGTAATTCGGAAGTAATCCCGCGTATAACGCCCCGATGCCCTCGTTTTTCCCGACGATGTAGATTCCTTGAAACATGTTTTTATACGCGAGTTTCGTTCCTTGTTTCATCCCCGCCACTTGAATCCGTCGTTGAATCATTTCCAACGGGTACACGCCCGTTTGCGCCGCCGCCCCGGCGAGGGCGCCAAAACACATCGTCGGCGCGGCGGTCATTTTCGCCTTTTCACCAAACTGTTTCCGGTACAAGCCCTTACACGCGTCGTAGACGTAAAAGTTTATGGCACCGTAGGGCGCAACGCGCACCATGTTGGCGCCGAGTCCTTTCCACAGCGCTCCGTAGCCCTCGTTGGCGACGAGTTGTTTCCAGCAATCGCCCAAGAGCATGCCGGTGCCAGAGACGCGAGACCGAAGGGTGTCCACCGGGTGCGTCAGCGCCGTCCCGCACATGCTCGCGATGGATCCACCGATCATGCGTTGTAAACCGTCGAGCTCAGTCTGATCGCCCGATTTGATGATGTGGTCTTTGAATTTATCGTAGACGAAAAACTCCACCGCCTTGGTCGGAGCGATGCGCAAGACGTTGAGGGCGTTGCCGCGAAACAACCCCCCGGGTCCTTCGTCGCGGACGATTCGAGTGAGAGTACCAAAGAGACCACCGTCGCGAGCGATTGTGGTTGAATCGAGCATGTACTCAATCTTGGCGCGCTCGAGCGGGGCGACGACGGTTCTCGACACCCCGCCAGAGACGGCGCCGACGAGTAAATGCTTGGCGACGTCGCCGCCACCTGAAGCCGCTTTTCTCTTGCTCGCAAACGCCATGGACACGTCACCAACGTCCACGGTGGACTGAGACCAAACAGAAAGGGCTTGGGAGGCGTCCATCGCGTCGGAGAGCATTAAAAAATCCCGAAACTCGGTGAAATCAATCGCTCGCGTCAGCGTCACGAATCGCTCGTTGGATGCGTTGAACAACCCCTTTCCTTTACTAAACGCCCCTTCCCCGGCTTTGATCCTCGTCATCATCGCCTCCACCCCGGCGTCATCCACCGCGTATCCCTCTCGCATCAAAACCTTCTTCAACTGTTTCGACGTCAGGTACCCCAACCTTTCGGAATCAAACTTTCTAAACGTCCGCAGCAACTCTCGCTCGCGTCGCAACGCGAAATTCCCAAACTCTTTAAACGTCATCCTGAACCTCTTCTCGCCTTCTCCCTTCCCACGCCCGCTCGACGAATTCCCAATCTCACACCCCTCTTCCATCGTCCGACACATAAACTCCCGCACGCTCTGATCGGTGCACGGCACGCGAAGCTTACCCAACGCGCGTTTCATGTCTTCGCAGTCGACGAAACCGCTCCGCGTTTGGTCCAAGTCGTCGAATCGTCTTCGCAGCGCCTTGTACGCGTACGACGACGGATCGAGGTCATCCATGGTGACTTCCACGGGGGAATGCATTTCTGGCAACGCGTCGACCCGTCGCGCCGAGGCTGAGGCCAATCGCATCAGCGGTAAAGAGCGTCGGCAACGCTGCTGACGCTGTCGAATCGCTTCGTGGAAAAGTGCGTCATCGCCGTCGTCGCTCCACTCGTCTTCCGTCGCGGAATCCCCGTTTCGACGGCGTCGACGCGATGCGGTATCGACGCGCGCGGGTGTTGGCGCGCCGGGCGCGCCGCGGAGCGGTATCGGGGCGCGCGGTATCGGGGCCGGGGACGCGCGCATCGGGTAGATTTCGACTGGAATCGGCGGCGTGCAGTGACGCGACGCTTTACGTAACGGTTTTAGTGTCAACGTTCATTCTTGATGTTACATAGGTCTATCAGTACGTGAAGTATTACTGTCTCCATATGTCCGAGTTTTTTCATTTCATCACGTAGCATCGCGTCCGTCCGCTCGGCTGCGCGTCGTCGACCGCCGCGCCGCTTCACCCGCCGCAGTGTGGGAGCATGTTTTCCTGTAACACGTGCCCGAGACGCTGTTGCACCTGCCCGAGAGTTTCGGTGGAATCCTGGCGAGTCGCGTCGAAACCGCTGCCCTCGCCTTGACGGGGCGTCTTGACTTGGTAACCAAAATTGGTAAAGTCGGATTTGTACGCCTCGTTGAACGCGGCGAGGATTTTTGGGTCGAAACCGCTCCAACACGACCCGAGATCGGGTTTTTCCACACCGTGGTGCCACTCGTTGTAGAGATCGTCGAGGGAGATGTTGGGCTTGTAGTTGGCGCGCATGTAACTGAGAATGTTTGGTTGCGAACCTTGGCCATTCACCGTCTTGCACGTCCCGGGTGTGGACGACATGCAGTCCTCCATGTGAAAAACAGTCGTCGCGGACGCAGCCATGATGGACTGAGGGATCCAGTGCGAACCAACGCCGAGAGCTGTGGTAATCTTCGCGTTGCACGCTTTGATGCCGTCCACCGAGTATCCACCCTCCGCGTAACACTTGCGCAGCGGATTATCCACGGCAACCATGTGATTCTGCACCCAACTTTGAAACGCCTCGCAATTATGCGCGCTGTACCCCGGGTTCAACGAGTGATACACCGCCGGGGCGCTAAATGTCGATGCCCATCTAAACTCAGACTGCGCTCTGTCGTACGGATCGCGCACAATGGCCCACGAGTTTTCCACCGCCCCTACCGGCGGGGTGTGCCAAGCTTCGTAGTTTCTAAACCTATCCACGAGTGCATACGGTCGCGGTTTAGGGTGGCAGTATCCCACGCGGATCCCGAGTTTGCCGAGGGCGTTCTCGATCGTCGTTCCGCCCGCCTTCGGAATGTGCAAAAAGATTGGGTACCCGTTCCCCTCGCTCTTCGCCCCGCCGGTGACGCCTTGACCGAGAGAAGGGAGTGAAGACGCGATATCACTCCAATCCAATCGTCCGCGCGTCGCGGCGGAGCCGGCGGCGAGCAGCGCGCACGTCGTCAGCGTCGCAAGCACGACGCGACGAGAGGTGGATGGGTGTTGACGATCGCGCGTCGAAGCGCCTTCGTCGGCGTCGGCGTCCAGAGCGCTCGCGGACGCGGCGCGCTCGACATCGAGCAACGCGATTCGTTCTCTGGACATGTTTCCTCCGTTCTCTGACGGCGCGCAAGACGCGAAACGTTCGTCGCGAGCGCGGCACAGAGTGGGGCGCGAGTTTTAGTGTTGGCACCACTGGTTGAGTGCGAAATTTCTCGAGATGATCTTCCGGATGAATCTTAAAATACAGTAACAAAACGTCGCTAACATAATCTTTCACTAAGGTACATCACCATGCCTCAACACTGCGGTCCAGCGTTGTCTTGAACCACCTCGCCTTCGGGAAGCATGGCTTGAACTTGGCTCAGCGTGAGGTTAGAACCTCGTCTGTCGTCGTCGAACGCGTCACCTTGTCGCTGTGCAGGCGTCTTGACCGGGTATCTAAACTGGGAAAAGTCAAAGTCGTAGACACGGTTGAAGATGTCGAGAAGTTGAGGGTCGAATTGATCCCAACACGCGCCGAGATCGGGCTTTTGAACGCTGTCGTGCCATTCGTTGGATACAGAGCGCAACGAAACGGCAGGATGGTAATACGTTCGCATAAAGCTCAAAATGTTCGGTTGCGAACCGTCCCCTCTGGCGTGTGCGCACACTCCTTCGTGGACGCTCATGCAGTCTTCCATGCGGAAAACGGTCGTCGCGGACGCAGCCATGATGGACTGGGGTATCCAGTGCGAAGACACGCCGAGGCCACCCGCTATTTGGGCATTACACTCCTGAATCCCGTACGATGTGTACGATCTCCTCGAGTAACACTCACGAAGGGTGTTTTCATACGCCGGCTTCATCTTCTTCTCCACCCACGATGCAAACGCTCGGCAGTTTTGCGCGCTGTAGCCCGGATTGAGCGACTGAAACACCTCGGGCGCTTCCCAATTCGACGCCCAAAGAAACTCAGACTGCGCCCTCGTGTACGGATTCCTCACGATCACCCACGAATTCGGGACCTGACCCACCGGAGGAGTGTGCCAGGGCTCGAATTCATTGAATCTACTCTCTTTCTCGTACGGCCGCGCGTGACACAACCCAACTTCTATGCCCAACCTACCCAACTCGTTTTCAATCGTCGTTCCGCCCGCCTTTGGAATGTGCAGAAACACGGGCAAGCCGTGTCCTTCCACCTTATCCGCGAGTTCCCTGGTCACCAACGCTCGCAATTCTTCCGGTGCGAGCGATCCGTAGTCAATCTCTCCCAGTCTTCCGAAAGTACCGCGCGCTTCTTCGTCGCCGTTCGCTCGGCTCGAGCGCGCTTCGCTCTGGCGGACGTCGCCGACGTTTGTGACGCCTCGGTTTTCGCCGCCCACGTATCCGAAAATCGATACCGACGAGTTGGTATCGCTCCAATCCAATCGTCCGCGCGTCGCGGCGGAGCCGGCGGCGAGCAGCGCGCACGTCGTCAGCGTCGCAAGCACGACGCGACGAGAGGTGGATGGGTGTTGACGATCGCGCGTCGAAGCGCCTTCGTCGGCGTCGGCGTCCAGAGCGCTCGCGGACGCGGCGCGCTCGACATCGAGCAACGCGATTCGTTCTCTGGACATGTTTCCTCCGTTCTCTGACGGCGCGCGGAACCTTCGACGCGTGGCGCAGTGGGGTGCGGAGACTTCACGAACGCGAGGGTGTTCGTCGCGAAGAAGAAACGCGACGACGAGGGCGCGACTGAATGGTAGGCGCGAGATTTGCGATCGAACGACGTAGAGTATGCATTGATTGAAGTTTACAACGGGTACAATTCTCAACAACTTTATAGTAAATCAACGCTTGATGAGCAATCAGAAGCACTGTGGGCCGCTGTATTCTTGCAGCTCAGAGCCGCGCGCGACGGTGATGTCGCGGAACGTCTCTCCGTGCGAATTGTGGTGGTGCGAAAACGAGCTTCCGCTCGCGTCGGGGTTCACCGACTCAATAACCTTGTACCCGAACCGTTTGATGTCGTATTTGTACAAGTCATTAAACGCGTTCAAGATGGCTGGATCGAAGCCCTCCCAGCACGCCGCAAAGTCGGGCTTCTCCACGTCGTCTGCAACCCAGTCTCTGGACGACTCCTTGAGCGTAACGGCCGGATGATAGCGCTTGCGAAGGAAACGAATGATGTTATCGATGGTTTTTCCAGTGCGTGCGTCCTCACACTGTCCATCCTCGACATCAAAGCAGGTTTCAAACCTGAACACCTTCTCCGCCGTGGCGAGCATGACGCTCTGCGGAATCCAGTGCGATTGAGCGCCCATACCCTCACCCAAGGTTGCGTTCGCGTCGCACATCGTCATACCCTCCATCGTGTACCCAGTCTTATCGTAGCACTTACGCGCGGGGTTATCAATCATGCCGGCAATGTTATCCCGCACGTAGTCTTGCAACGCTTCACAATTTTTCACCGAGTACCCCGGCTTGAGCGAGTAGAACAACTCCCTATCACTCAGATGGGTGGACCACAAAAACTCAGATCCAGCGCGATGATACGGATTGCGCACGATGGCCCAAGAATCCGGTACCGTGTTCGCCGGCGGCGTGTGCCACCCCTCAAACCCATTAAACCGCTGCCGCAAGTCGTACGGTCTCGGAGCGCCCTGAACGTCGGGACAGTGGCAATACCCGGCGTCGATCCCGAGCACCCCCAGCGCGCTCTCGATCGTCGTCCCACCGTTCTTCGGGACGTGTAAAAACGTCGGAAGCCCGTGTCCTTCGGTGCGTCCGCCGAGATCTCGCGCCACGAGCGCTTTCCTTTCTTCGACGCTCATGTTTCCAAAGACGTCCTCCCACTTGAGCGCGCCGCCGAGAATCGCGTCGTATTTACCCGATTTCGACGCTCCCGTCGCGCCTAGGGCGCCGAGATCGACGGAGGACGACCGATGACGGGTGACGCCGGCGACAGAACCGAGTGCGAGCGCACCGGCGACGAGCGCGGCGACGTAACACCCGCGATGATGACCACGATTGGTGTTGACGGGGCGATCGAGTAACGACGCGAGTTCAGACGTCGAGACGTCCTGCGGCGCCGCACGGACGGTGGAACCCGACGACGACGTCGTCATCGGAAGTCCTTCTTCCGGTGTCATCGTCGGCGCGCGCGGTGTCCGTTCGGATCGGTCCGTTGTCGCGTGCCACGAAGTGCGGTCGGGGCGAGCGAGCGAGCGCCGTCGTCATCTTTAGTCTAACGTAGAAGTAAAGATTACATGAAGTCTCGCGCGTCTCGCGTTTGTTTGCGCGCTTCAAATGGCTAGAAAAGAATTCAATGCGTCGTTTCGGGTTTACTTTCGGCGTCTCGGCGCGCGATCGGCGGCGACGCGTAAGCTCGCCTCCTCCGCCGTCTCGCCCACTTTGACCTTCAACGCCTCGACGTGCTCCTTCCATCGTGCCTCCTCCTCCGCTTGAATCGCCTCAATCAAGCTCCCGTGCTCGACGTCTCTATCGCTCGCCGACGGCGTCAACACGCGTTCGTCGTCTGAAATCGGCGCGCCCTCACGTCTCGCTTCGGCGAACCTCTTGCGTTCATCCGCCTGCTCCCGCTCCACCACCGTGAGCGCCTCTCTCTCGTTCATCTTCCGCTCCCGCATCACCTCCAACTGTCGCCTCGCAAACGCCGTGACGTAATGCGTTCTCGTCGACTCGCAATCGATCGGATCGAACGCCGCGGTCGGGTCTCTCTTGTAGTACGCGCGCGAGAGCGCGTCCTCCGCGTACGTCAACTCTTTCGGTTTCCTCGCCCGCATCGGCCTCGGGCTCGGCCCCACACGTGATGCCGCGTCGTACCACCCCGGAGTTTCAATCACTCCGCCCCGGACGAGCCGATCGGCGAGCGCGACCGCGGCTTTACGCGATTTAGATGCGCCCGTGGCGTTTGGTCGAAACATGTCGATCGTCAGTTTCAGCGCCTCTTTCGGCGCGCGTCCACGCGTGAATCTCGACATGTCGGATGACGACGACGAAGCAAACGACGGGCGCGTCTTTACCGGTTTCGCACGTCGGCGAGACGCGTTCGGGTCGTCCGCGGCGTCGTCTGGCGTTGCGAGCGGTGGGGTTTCGGTGCGTTCGCGCACTCAGCAAAATGATACTACATAGACAAATGACAACTACAATACGATTCTGAAGGTTTTCCGCCAAAAGCGTGGACGCGCACGAAGCGCGCGCGAGCCAAGCGCTCGGCGATGCGCGCGCGTCTCCTCGCGCAAAGAGACTCCTACAAAGTATTCGTCGTGGAGACGTACGCGACGAATGATTGATCGCCAGCGTCGTCGCACACGAGCGCGCACGATTCGCCAGCTTCGACGAAGAGCACGGCGCCTGGTTCGATGCGGACTGTGCGATGCTCCGCGACGGCGCCTTCATCACTCTCGCCGTCTTCTCGAAACGCAGTGAAGTCGGCGGCACCGCGATGAACGATCCAGATGGATGGACCCTCGCGAGGGGCGACGCCATACGCGCATCCGGGCTCCACTGCGACGACGTCGAGGAGAAATTCGTCGAAAGGCGGAACGTATCTCTTCGTACACGCATCGATGAAATCACCGGTGAGAATCTCCGGAGCGCCGAGCGCGTACGTGAGCGAATCGCACAGAACATCGACGTCGCGGAACTTTGGGGTGAGACCGGCGCGAATGACGTTGTCGCTCGTCGCCATGACTTCGACGCACTCTCCGGAGAGGTAGGCGTGGGGTTCGTTTGCCGCCATGTATATCGCCTCACCCGGACGCAGGATGACGTAGTTGAGAATGTACGCGCAGAACGCGCCGACATCGCCCGGGTACTGCTCGTTCAGACGAAGAAACAATCGATCCCGCGGATCCATCGTCGTTTGGTCTTTGACGTCTTGCAGTCGCGTCTTCAACGCCTCGAGCGCACACTCCACCCTGGACTTTTCCGCCGTCATCAACGCCGTAAACACGCGCTTAAACGCAGCTTTAACCGCAGTAGTCTCATCACCACCGTCACCGCCTTGGCTCGATCTCAGCGCATCCACCGCGTCGGCATCCCCGACGGCGTCTCTCAACTCTCCTCGCGCGTCCAACGCCTCGCTCGTCGTCCTCGCGCTTGCAAACCCACTCAACGCCTCAAACCTCTCGCTCACGCACAACGCCATTTCCGGTTTATGATTATCATCCTTATAATGCTCCGGATCTCTCGCGTGTAAACTTTCCGCCAACTTTTTATCCGGGTGCGCCTGTATCGATAGCGCCGTCGACACGCTCAACGCCTTCATCAAAAAAGGCACTCCGCCGTCTCCAAACCGCGTTCTACACTTTTCCCCGAGCGTCCTTTGCGGATTTTTCGATACGTACGACGCGAGAGATTCGTACTTTTCGTCTCGGGCGTCTCCCGGGACGATTTCTGACATCCCAGACGGGTGTGTACCACACCAAAGTTCAGCGAATGGTTTCTCTTCATCAACTTTCGCATCGCCGTCAACAACATCTTCGCTTGTCGCTCGTTTCGCGTTGGCGACGGCGAGACGACGAACGGTGGAGTCCCCGACGACGCCCCAGGCGTAGTTTTGGTGTCGAACGCGGAGTTCACGCATGTTTCGGCCGCGACTGAGGCGCAGAATGAGGGCTCGCGGAACCCGGAAAAAACTCTTTTTGAAGTGACATTTCGCAGAGAGACAAGAGTACATTGTTATTACATCATCGAGCGGTGTTGGAGCTCGAGGTGAACCCAGGGGGATCGGCGGCGGAGGAGGACGATGGCAACGGGGTGAAATCGTCGCTCGTGGGCTCGCCGAGGGCGTGGAAGAGGGCGCGAGCGCCTTCGACGCGAGACGCGGCGATGAGGGCGGAATCGACGGAAAGGCTGGACATGGATTTGCTCGCCGGCCCGGATGGGGCGACGGTGGCCACCTTGATTGGGTGGAACACCGTCGGAGCGATGGACGGGACGAAGATGTCGCGGGAACGCCAGCCGTGACGGGCTTGGAGGGTGGCGGCAGTGGAGTCGTAGACGTCCCAAATGGCGCCCATGTAGGATGGGGCAAATAAGAGATTTCGGATGGCGCGGTAAAGCGCGGATTGCGCCGGTTTTGGTGCGCGCTCTGGGTCATCCATGCTTGAGGAGACGCTGTATGCAGACTGGTCGGAGTCGTCCATGCTCGAGGAGGGCCGGGCGGCGGCGATGACATCGCGAGCGTTTGCGCGAGACGAACGCAGACGCGAGAGTCTGTCGCGAATGCGACCGAGTAAGCGTCTGTTTTCGCGCGTTTCAGCCTCGGTGGTTTCCGCTTGCGAGTCCACCTTGTGTGGGGACGTCAAGAGGACCAAGATGTGGGTGCATCCGTCGTACGCTGCGGCGTGCACGGGCACGGGCTCGAGCACTGCGGCGTCGACGAGCCGATGTCCTCTGTGCACAACTGGTGAGCCACCAGCGAGCGCCGGCACGCGCGCGCTCGCCAACAGGCACTTCTTTAAGTCGTTCTCATCCGAAAATTTATCCAGAATGACCGTCGTGAGCGTATCGAGTGAGGTGGCGACGACTTTGAGCGGCACCTCGCTCTCAATCACGCGACGCCAGTCGAGCGGACGACCGGTTTCCCCGCCCATCACCTTTTCCAGCAAATAGTGTACATTCATCGCCGGATCCGTGGAGTATGCTTGGTTGTCCGCCGTCTCTGCGAGCGTCCCGATGTCCTCCATCGTCGCCCCTTCGAGGGTGACGGACCCATTACGCGCCGATAGCTCTTCGTTTGCCCGTCGTCCGAACCGCACGAGCGGTCTCACCAAATCAATGTGTGCCTTTCTGATCACCGTCATCCTCCTCGACACGTGACGCTTGAGATCGAGGAAGGCGCCGTCACATAGATCTTCTTCGTACGCCCGTATCCCTTCCGGTTGCTTGGCGAGGTAATACGTCAGGTTCATCGCCCCCGCGCTCGAACCGTACGCCGCGTCGAAGCAGTCGTAAAACCCCTCCTCCAACAACGCCCCCAGCGTCCCAGCGCTAATCACCCCGCGCATCCCTCCGCCCTCGACAACCAGACCAATCTTCAACCCATCATTCCTCGCCCCGGGCCGGCTCTTCTCCTCCCTTCGTCGTCTCAACGCGTCGAAAACATCCTCCGTCTCTCCCGCCTTGCGTTCGAGCTCTCCCAACCGTCTCGCCACCTCCTCGTCGTGTGTCGTCGACAACGGCAACGGATGCACCGATCGCACGTTCCCGCATCCGCGCACTCGATCTCTCACCGACCTCTCACACGCCGCGCGGTGTCTCCAAGTTCCTCCTGCGCCCGCTTTCTTGCCCAACGCGCGCACTCGGCGCCAGTCTAGTCGCCGCGCGTTTAAAATCTGACTCGTCCATTCCGTAGACGACGACGACGTCGTCGCCGCGCTCCCCGCGCCGAACACTTTCCCCGCGTCCGCGTCCATCGTCTTCCCGTCTTCGTCATCGTTCGCTATCGCGCGCGTCATCGCGCGTCGGCGCGTCGCATCACATTTCGAAACGCATCGAAGACCGTTAGACGCGTGCCGACGTCGACGGGCACCGCGGCCCGCGTGAGAGGGGCGAAACGTCGATGACGCGCGCATCTGGCGCACCGACGCGGTCGATCGGGACGTTCGCGGCGCGGCGCGAGACGTTTCCTCTGAGCGCGCGGAGGTGTGAGGTCAACGAGTGGAAAGTGATGGCTGTTTGACGATCGGTTCGACTGGTGACGCGCGGGCGCTCGAGCGGCGTCGACGTTTTGTTTCTGTGTTTATACGAATTATATAAAAATCTGTGGCTAATACTGTGATGGTAATGGTTACGCTTTTCGCTGCTTCGTCGACTAAGTAGTGGGGGCGCCTAGAGAGAGAACGTCACGCCGTGACGCGCGCGCTTAAAACTTGCCCACAACCTTGTTCGGGGTGAGCTTGCACAAGCTCCCCGCCTTGCCCGGGACGGAACCCTTGACGATGATGCAGTCATCCTCAACGCGCATCACAGTCAACGCCTTGGTGGTCACCATCTCGTTACCCATGTGGCCGTGCATGCGCTTGCCCGGGTAAATGCGACCCGGGTTGGTACCGGCGCCAATCGAACCGTGCTGACGGTGCGACTTGGAACCGTGCGTCATCAAACCGCGAGCGAAACCGTAGCGCTTGACGGCGCCTTGGAAACCCTTACCAATGCTGCGTCCGCGGACATCCACCTTATCACCCTCCTTGAAAAGCTCAGTCGGCTTCAACTGAGCGCCAACCTCAAACGTCGGGGCGTCACGAAGGCGGAATTCCTCCAAGTGACGCATCGCCGGAGCGCCCGCCTTTTTGCAGTGACCGACTTGCGGCTTGGTGATCTTATCCTCGCGAACGACGTCGTACCCAACCTGGACGGCGTTGTAACCATCCGTCGCTTCGGTCTTGACCTGTGTGTGCGCGAATTAAACGTCATTCCATCGTCAGTCGTCGCGTTCCGGGGCGTCAACAAAGCCGTTTCGTTTCCATCCAACCTCTCCCTCGCGCGCGCGCTGCCCTCTCTAGACAGACAAGACCCTAGGGCTTGTTCGCCTTTGCAATCCACCCGCGCGCGCCCGCGCGTCGTCCGCACCGACGCCGACCCCGAAACGACGACGCGGTACGACGACGCGGTACGAAACCCATCGTCGCGCGTCGGCGTCGGCGTCATCGCGTCGTCGCGTCGACGTTAAAGTCGGCCGCCGCCGCCGGGTGGTCGTCGCGAAAAACGTCATCGTCACCCCTCTTCGTCGTGAGAGGGTGACTGACCCTCCCCCTTTTGACGAGTCACGATTCGTCAACACGAACCCCCCATGTTCGACTTTCGGACCGCGTCGTCCTTCGTCCGTCCCGCCGGCGGACGACCGCGTCCTTCGTTCCGTCCGTCGACGCGCGACCGCGCGCGCGACGAAACCGACGCGGAGAGAAAGAGAGAAAAAAAGAATTAAATCCGTACCTGCGTCACGATGTTCCCCTCGCGCACGGCGATGACGGTCACCGGCACGCACAAGCCCTCCTCGGTGAAGATTTGCGTCATGCCCGCCTTGGACCCGAACGCGCCGACGCCCGAGTCGATGCGCGCGCGCGTCGTCGTCGTCGCCGCGCGGCGCGTCGTCGTCATCGCGGGCGTTTTCACGCTAAACTTCGGCGCGAACGCGGACGTCGTGAGGGACATCATCGTCTGTCTTCGGCGTTCGATGTGCGTCGCTCTGTGCCGAACGGCGTCTTCTTCGCCCGCCGGGAGGAGGTTTTCCCCGAGAGGGAGGAGCAGCGGCGCTCGAGCCCGACCGCGTGTCGTCCGAATGTCCGAAGAATGCGTGAGTTATTACGTCATAACCACACAGACACGACCACGTACTATCAATATTTAACTACGATAGTACCAGTGTAGCCCAGTCAGTCGTCACAAACATTTCCATCTACATACATCATCTCAATTCATACCATCTGTCTGTCGGTATGTCAGTCGGTCGCGACCGAAAAACCCGCCCGCGTGGAAAAAATCTAAATCTCGCTCGCGCCGCGACGACGCCGAAAAAGATCGCGCGATCGCGCGCTCGAAAGACGCGTGTTTAGCTTTTTTGTTCTGTTTGTATCTATATCGCGGTATGGGCGTGTAAACTACGATCACGCGAACGGACGACGCGAACGGACGGGTAAAATCGGACCCGTGGACGCGTTGGGCGACGCGACAGACCCCCGCGCGCGGTTCGGTTCTGTTCTGTTCGCGCGCTGACGCTGGCGGGTACTCGAAAGGTTTCGGTCGGCGCGGGCGTTCGGTCGGTCGGCGCGTCGGTCTGCTCGCTCGTTCGGTCGGTCGAGAAAGCGGTCGAGAAGGCGGTCGAGAAGGCGGGACGCGCGCGTCGACGGGAAAAAAACGCGGCGTCGACGAATCGGCATCCACCGATTCGTTAATCCATCCATCCGTC
>Ga0255774_10000575_pt1 | contig 33002 bp, 20 predicted proteins | sample 101ome_17_FD_179972 | JGI IMG/M metagenome (GOLD analysis project Ga0255774, IMG submission 179972) | Coastal salt marsh microbial communities from the Groves Creek Marsh, Skidaway Island, Georgia - 101407AT metaG (version 2) | ecosystem: Environmental > Aquatic > Marine > Intertidal zone >... | reverse complement strand
CGTCCGCGCGCTCCCTCCCCGGGCGTCGACCGACCCGCGTCGACGCGTCTTCCTTCGCGCCCCTTTCCTTCGCGCTCGTCGGCGCCCACGGAACCCGGTCGTCGACGGGCGATCCGTCGTCTTCTCGCGAGACGGACCCGCGCCAGACGGATGAGATGGTCTTCGCGCGGGAAAACGTGACTCCACACTCGTGACTGTTTGTGCGTACAGATAGACAGACATGCGTACAGACAGACACACACACTCGGTTCACGCGCGACATCGATCGATCGATCGATGGGCGCGCGCGTCGGTCGTCGTCGACGCGATGAAACCGGAAAATCACCGATCGATCGAACGCATCGATGACGTGGAAATCGTGGTACTTGTATATATGGGTAAACAGTGTGTACCATGTTGTATCACGACCGATCCGTTCGGCCTCGACGCGCGAGCGCGAGACGGGAGACGGCGACGGGCCGGGTGTCGACGCCGATCGAACGAACGAACGAACGAACGAACGAACGAACGATAGGAGGAACCCTCGCGCGCGCATCGCGTCGTGGGACGGGACGGATCGGGGTGAACTCTGCGTGCCCGAACGAACGCGTTGGCGCGCGCGTGGAACGCGGACGAGCGACTCGGACGGGGACGCGGGAAACGAAATGACGCGCGGAAACGGCGGGGATAAAGGCCGACCGCCGACGGCGGCGGCGGCGACGGCGGCGGCGGGTGACGCGGACGAGCGACGCGCGACGGTGTCGGCGGCGAGCGGGTCGAGAACACCCGGGGACGTCTTCAACATGGAGCAACTCAAAGCTGCGGTGGATAGGCACCACAAACACTTTTCTTCAGAGGTTGAGCGGGCGTGGAACGCGAGCAACTTTAGCTTTTCGTTCGGGTCCGCCCCGCGGTCGTCGTCTCCCGGGGTGACGGAGGAACTCGCGCGTGGTGGGGACGGAGAGGCGGACGCGGCGAGACGGGCTGGGAGAAAAAAGAAGCTGAGCATTAGCGCCATCACGGAGCTGGCGAGACGGGCGAGTCAGGATTCGTTGGCGAAATTAGACGACGCGCGGTTCATGGAACGGTTGAGAAGACGACCGAGAATGTCGGGGGCGGATGATGTTGACAAGGAGGATGACGAACGCGGGTCAGAGTCGAGGAGGTCGACGCAGGACTTGCAAGCTTTGATTGCGAAATCGATGCCGCGCGCGCCATCCATTCCGAAATGGGGCGAAGAGTGGGACGTTTTCAAGGCGATAAGCGCGAATCAGAGCCAGGAGGAGGCGAAGCAGAAGCGACAACAAAGTGAGCGGTGGAGTGGTAGGCAGATCAACCGTCGACGGGCGCAGTCGGAGACGATTGATCGCGCGGGGATGAGCGTCGAGACGGCTGCGCCGAAACCGCCGACGACGCCCAAGGCGTCTCCAGGAAGACGCCCGGTGTCGCCCGGGCCGCCGCGCATGACGAAGAGCGCGTCCCTGGATGATGTTCGGGACACTGCCCCGTCGACTTCCGAGCCGCCGCCGCCTAGGAATGATTCAATTGTTGTCGAGGGCAGCGACAACGTCAACGTCTTCGACAATTTCAAAAAGGAAATCACGGCGAGGCTTCCCCGACCGCCCAGTCTACCCAAGATGAACGAGTTGCAGAACGAGTTACAGAACGCCGTTCGACGACTCGCCGGTAAATCAGATGAGGTGATGATTTCTTCTCCGCACGACGCCAGTCTGTCGAGCCCCGGGGTCATGCTCAAGAGATCTGAGAGTAAGGAGTTGACGTCTGCTGAGGCGCTCGAGGCGAGGGAGACGATGGCTCGCGCCGCCAACGGCAAGGATATGCCCCGGTCGATTCGCGAGCCCGGACGCTCGGTCGCCATCGTCACCACGGCTACACTACCGTGGATGACAGGAACGGCTGTCAACCCGCTCCTCCGCGCGGCTTATCTCGCCCGAAGAGGCATTCACGACGTGACGCTTGTCATTCCGTTTTTGGCGCCAAAGGAACAAGCCATCGTGCACCCGAACATGATTTTCAACACTCCCGAAGAACAAGGAGAATACGTGAAAAAGTGGGTCGAGGAGCGGTGTGGGTTCAAGCCGGAGATGAAATTGTCCTTTTATCCGGGGAGATACGCGACGGATAAGTACTCCATCATTCCGGTGGGCGACTTGACGTCATACATTCCGGGCGATCGCGACGCGGACATTGCTGTTTTGGAAGAGCCCGAGCATCTCAACTGGTACCACGCGGGCGAGCGTTGGACGGACAAGTTCAAGCACGTCGTAGGCATCGTTCACACGAATTACTTAGACTATGTTCGATTGGAGGAAAACGGACCAATCAAGGAGAAGGCACTGAGATTTGTCAACAACGTCGTCTCGAGCGTGCATTGTCACAAGGTGATCAAGCTTTCGGACGCCGTGCAAGAGTTTCCGAAGAGCACGACGATGAATGTCCACGGGGTATCGCCGATATTCCTAGACGTCGGTTCCAAGAAGGCTATCGAGGCGAGCAAAAAGCAGTCTGAAAATGTGGAAATGGTCAACGGTCCGCTGGCGTCCATAGGGCGGACGTCGCCGAAACCGAAGCTCGCCTCCAAGGCATCCAAGCCAGTCTTCTCCAAAGGGGCGTATTTCCTTGGTAAAGTCGTCTGGGGTAAAGGATACAAGGAACTTCTCGACCGGGTGTCAGAGCACAACGCGAGTGACACCGGGAGAGATCATCCTCTGGAGCTCGACGTCTTCGGCAATGGCGACGATTTCGACGACGTTAAGAGCTCGTCTGAGCAAAGAAATCTCCCATTACACTTCCGAGGACGCAAGGACCACGCCGCCAAGGACATTCACGACTACAAGGTGTTTGTCAACCCTTCACTTTCCGACGTCGTCGCGACCACCACCGCCGAGGCTTTAGCGATGGGTAAGTTTGTCGTGTGCGCCAAGCATCCGAGCAATGAATTCTTTTCGAGCTTTCCAAATTGTCTTGTTTACGACAACCCGCGAGAGTTTAGCGAGTGCGTGCACAAGGCGTTGACGACGGATCCCGAACCGCTCAGCGCGAACGATTCTTACAGACTCTCGTGGGAAGCGGCGACGGATCGCTTCCTCGACGCCGCGGAGCTCACACCCAAGGAGACAAACCTTTCCTTTGGCGACCGTGCCAAGGATAAGTTTGCGCACGCCATGCACACGGCGTTGACGAGTGCTGAACCCATTCGTCGCGCCACGGGCGCGGGTGCGAACACGCTCAACGCACCGGAAAAACTCGATGGAACTTGGGAACCCGAGGCGTGGGATTCCTCGGCGAGAGACTCTCGGAAAAAGTGAGAAGAATCGACGACAAGACAAATCATCACACTTTACTACTTCTGTACCAATCCAAGTTGTACGCAGCCAAACATACACACGCGCGGCGTCTGAAAACGCGGTCGATGAACGCGCTTCTCAGACGCGGTATAACACAAGACAAAAAGCAATTGTAATCATTCACGCACGCACGCATCATCTGAATTCACACGCGAGGCCGCTGAAGAACGTGTGAACGCGAATATAAACACTTCGCCTTCTTTACAAGAGGCCTAACCTAACACAGTACAATAGGCTCTACGCGTCATCACCCACGCCGTCGTACTCCCTCCTTCGCGCCGCCGCCGCCCTCCAACGCTCTATCCGCTTCTCCTGTCTCAAAATTGCCGCTCGCTGTTCGTTTTCTTTATGCACCCGAGCATTCTCCCTGCGAAACGCGTCTCGCTGAGCCATGCGTTTGATGTGATTCTTCCTCTTCGTCGGCTTGGCGCGCGTCGCTGACGTCCGCTCGCTCGTCGACGCGAGCTCCAACTCATCCTCGGAGACGGTATACGCGTTATCGTCGGTGACACCGTAGGCAGATCGCGCGCTCGTCGTCGCGTCGGCGGCAAAACCTCGGTGGAAAGTCGTCAGCGAGCCTGCGCTGGATGCTGCGCGCGCGAACGAGTCCGTGACGCCGACGGCGATGCGCGCGTCGGTCGAGTGCACGAAACCAGACGCCATCGCGCTCGTGCGCGAGGATGACGTGATGACGCGCGCGATGGCGCGGGTGACGCGGGACATGACGACTAGTCTGTTGTGAGGTTTGCGTCAAGGAGGGAACGCTTTTTAGAACGCGGCATTCGCGCTGTTCACACCCGACGCTCGGTTTCGTCGCGTCTTAAATAACGATGATGTTAATATCGATTTCAATTCTGTTCTCGCTAACGTTTGACCCACGCGAATGATTTTCTCGCCTTGGCCTTGCCCGGTTTCTTACGCTCGACGATGCGCGAGTCGCGCGTGAGAAATCCGGCAGCCTTTAACGCCGGGCGAAACGCCGGGTCGTAATTTTGCAACGCGACGGAAACCCCGTGACGCACCGCCTGCGCCTGACCAGAGACCCCACCACCGTGAACGTCAACGGTGGCTGTGAACGCGCCGAGGGTGTCCGAGACGAAGAAGGGCGCCACCATTACGGCTCGAGAGGCGGGAGTCGAAAAGTACTCGTCGTATGGTCGCCCGTTCACCTTGTGCTCGCCGGTACCGCCCGGGGTCAACCACACCCGCGCGATCGCCGTCTTACGTTTCCCCGTACCGTAGCTTCTGCCCGCAGAGTCCCTGATCGGGACTCTTACCGGCGTCTCATCGCCTTTTCGTCGTCGAACGCCTCCCGCTTCGTCCTCTTCTTCCTCTTCTTCTTCCTCGTCCTCATCCTCCTCGCCCGTCGACCGCCCGACCGCCATGATTTCCTCCAACGATGGTAAAGGCGACCCCTCAATCTTCCCACTCTGTAAAAACTCCTCGAGTAATGCATCAATCTCATCCATCGCCGTCGTCCCGGTTCCTGTCGCCTCCATCGCGTCCAAGTCCAACGTCGCGCGTTCTCTCTCTTCCCACGTCTCTGGCGGCTCGCCGTACAGCGTTCCATCCGTCGGCGTCAACGACCCTCGTTTCGCCATGTCCGCCGTCACCGGTTCGACGCGGATCGCGTTTAGGTCCTCCCCACGAAGAATCGGACGGCGGTTCGCGGCGCGCTCCGCCTTGGTTGAATAAAACGACGCAGATCCCGAGCGGGGCGTCCAAGTTGGATCTCTCTGAAAACCTCGCAGCGCGGCGAGTTCGTGATGCGTCTGCGCCGGTGACGCCGACGTCGTTGACGCACACGCGGATGAGACGGCACGCGCGCGGGTGAGAGCGTCGCGCGCGAGCTTTCCGGCGCGGCGCATGGTTCGTGGAACGTACGCCGTACCGGCGGGGGCGCGCGCGTCGTGAGAGTCTGTGAATGAGGTATGGCTGAAGGAGCTCGCGTTTGTCGTCAGGGTGGAATTTGGATGGAGAGTTCGGCGTGCGTGGGCGGACGAATCGAGCGTTGTTGGACGGGCGCGGACAAGGGGGAGGATGGGTAAAACAACACTAGTGGACGTGACGATTAAAATAGTGATGATGAAACGGTCGGGCGCGGGCGTATTCACGGAATGGCTGGCGCGGACCGACGCTTCATTTGGACCCGTCTTTGTCGTCGTCATCTTCTTGCGCTTCGTCGTCAGCGTCGTAATCTTACGCCTTGAGGACGCGACGGCGGAAACGCACGTAGCAACCCTTGTTGGCTTGGTCCGGACCGACAACCATACCGGTGAGATCGGGCTCGGGAGCCTTGGCGTTGACGAGCTCAAACTCAAAGTTACGCAAGAGGATGGACCAGATGGTTTTGATTTGCATGTAGGCAAAAGTCTCGCCCATGCAGCCGTGCCGGCCGCCACCGAAGCCGATGAAGGAGGCGAATGCGCCCTTGTCTTCGGGATTCGGTTCGCGGAAACGCTCCGGCTTGTATTGGTCCGGATCGGTGTACACAGACTCGAGACGGTGAGCGAACGCGGGAGAGGTGGCTACAATGTGACCCTTCGGCACGGTGAACTTCTTACCGGTGGAAGTTTCAACCTCAAACGGAACTTGGGCCATGCGAAGGAGCATGATGAGAGGCGGGTGCATGCGCAACGCTTCCTTGACGGCAAAGTGGAGCTCGTCCATGCCCGCCAAAATATCGAAATCGAGCTCCTTGCCGTGCTTCTTCATGACGGCAATTTGCTCCTTTTCCAAGGTCGGGATCACGCGATCCTTGTTCTCGATGGAGAGGAGACCGGTCCAGGTAGAGGTGATAGAGGAGGTGTGTTGGCCGGCGAAGAGGACGGCGATGAGCATACCGAGGACTTGGTCATTCGTGAGCTTGCTGCCATCCTTGTACCTAGCGTCGATAAAGGTTTGCAACACATCCGGTTCGCTCGCGCCGCTTTCGCGTCGAGATTGGATAACCTTGTCAAAAATCTTGGCCAACTTTTTGCGCGCGGCGTCGCGCTTGCGGTGCGGCTCGATCGGGGCGTACGGGAAGAAGACTGAGAGCGGAACCATGCCCTTGTCCAAGTCGTGCACCAACTCTGTCACTTCAGAGTAGAGCGTCTCGCGAATCTCGCGACCGAGCAAGCATCTCGACGCCGTGAGCACAATGAGCTCAGAGAGTTGTTCCAACAAGTCAATCTCGCCTTCGTCGCCCCACTTGGCGAAAAAGTCCTCCGCCTCCTTGACCATCATGCCGACGTACATGCGCAACCTGTTGCTCTTGAGACTGTCCGCAAAGAATCTAAACTGTTCCGCTCGAGTCGTGTGATCCACGTCGAACACGACCCCTTTCCCAAACGTCGGAACGTTAAACTCGTACACTTCTTTTTGAGACATCTCCGTATCCTTCGCCTTGAAGAAGAACTCGCTCACCTTTGGCCCGATGAGAAACGTGATGCGCTTGTGCAAAACCGGAACGGTGAAAACCTCACCGTACCGCGGCAACGCGTTCTTCATCAGCGAGATCGGTCCGGCGAGGAACGCGAGCATTCCTCCGAACACCGGCGCGACGTTGATCACCGGCGGGGAGTTTCTCGGCTTCAGCGGGCCGTGGCTCAGCTGGTCCAGGAGGAAGATCAAAATCGTGAGCGTCGTCACCAGCGCCGGCAACGTCACGTACAACGGCGACGTCTTGAGCGCGTCGACGATCGCCCCGGCGAGGGAGGCTTCAAAGTTGGACGCCGGCATGGCGTGTCGACGATCGGATGGGGGTCCGCTCCGTCGGCGTCGCGCGGCGCGCAGTGCGCACGAGGCGGATTAATCATCTCGCTTATCCTCTCTTCAGTAGAGCACCCAGCCGCCCACCAGTACCCCTGGATGAGACTGGATGGATTTTATGGAATTTCGGCGTCTTGGTTCGTCTTCTAAACGAACGAACGAGTCGGACTTTATATCGGACCGAGGCGGCAATGAGAGGGACTCATCGACGCCGTGGACAGATCATTGTGAATGGGTAAGGAAAAGAAGAGTGATGAATCGTTGTAAAATCTTATGTTTCGTCCGTCGTCGCGATTGTCGTCGCGGGCGCGGCGCGTAAACTCGGAACGTAAACGCAGAGTCACGCGGCTGGTTGGCTCGACGCCGGTACGGTGTCGGAAAGCTTTTCGTGCACGGCGGTGTGGACGTTGAAGTGACGTAAAGCGTCGTATTGCTCGACGACGGACATCATGAAAGAACCACCGGCGTTGATGCACATGATTGTGTACTTTGGGTTCTTCAAATTCACCTCGTAGCCGACATCCGGAACGTACTTGGCGATTGTACGGTTGACGTCGCTGGCACGAAGGTGGTGTAAAGCGCCGTGTTCTTCGTAGTGGACTTCAAAGGTGATTGGCTCTTCGTCGGCTGAGCGTTTGGGAAAGTGCTTGGCGCACATTTCGTTCGCGAGACGTTCAAAATCGAGTTCGCTCGCCGTCTTTTCTACCGGAACGATGCGGCAAACCGACGTGGGTTGTTTCCAATCGGCGCCCGTCCTACACTCTTCGATGATGGCTTTACCGACGAGGTAGACATTGACGTCGTTATCGTCAGGGCGCAACGCGACGAACGCGCAGTGATCGACGCCAGGGATCCACATCGCTTCGGCTTTGTCATACGGTTTTTCTCCATCCAGACGATGCGCGTCGTAGGCCATCTTGAACCAATAGTCGTTCAAAATGTTAGACGCCTCCACGGCGGCTTTCACCACCGCATCTTCGCCGTGTTGCATCGTCGTCACAAAGAAGCCTTTGAGCCAAGATGGTAGCGGCGCCGTCGGTGGCACGTAGCTCAAGTCATCGGACAGTTTCACAGTTCTGGAGTACTCGTCGGACATGTCGTCGTAATCTTTGTTTTGATTGTTTGCGTTCTTCCCAACCTCGACTTTCGCCTGTCGTCGTAACCGTTGTTTTGATTGTTTGCGCTCTTCCCAACCTCGGCGTTTGCCTGTCGTCGTCAGTCAGTTTATGAGGAATGACCTCGTCGTCGTTTCATCGTATACACGTTACATTTACAGACAAGCCGTCACGGAACTCTAAACCTATCTACGAATCGCTTCTTGAATCTTCAATCTCGGACCCATCGGTATTTTCAACGCGTGGTAATCTTTATCCCTCATCGCGCGAAGGCTGTGCATGTCAATCTCCTCCTTGGCAAACATCGGCGCGAATTTTTCCAACTGAAGTCGACGCAACAGCTGATGCACGCCGCGGTCACACTTTCGATGCTTATCGCTCGCGCCTTTACGCCCCGAGGAGACGACGCCTCGTAAATCACGGTCTTTATCATCAACTTTTTTATTCGTCGTCGCCGCTGCTTTGGATCCAGATGAAATACGTCTTCGCAAATCGCCCGACAACAAATCGTCGTCGACGCCGACGATCTGTCCGCGAGGCCAGCGCTCTTGCTCCGACCCACGGGCGTCACCCAATCGAGCGTTGATGCCCACCGCGCGCGCGTGCCGATCGGTAGCACGCGCTCGCAGATCACCACCCTGAGATCGTCGTCGGTGGCCGCCGACGTTTGAACCAAAGGCGCGCATCTTTGAGCCTAGTCCAGTCATCGCGTTTGAACGAAAGGCGCGTAAACCGCTTCCGACTCGATCGAAAACAGACGACGGGGCGTTTCTCTTGGAGACGCCCGCGCCGGACTTTTTGGTGCCTTGCGAGCGCGACGGCGTCGAGGCCTTCGGTCTTTGAGCTGGCATCGGTGTGAAGTTGTGGAGTGGTTGGGTGGTTGGGCTACATTTTTTGCGCGAATCGAATCGAAGGCGCGAGTACATGACTACGAGTCGTCTCTTTCTTCTAGACTACAACACGAATGCAATTCTAATAAATGTCGCTATGATGCTAATTATTTATCGTTGGCTCGCGTCTCTCGCCGCGACGTCGTCGGCGACGGCGTCGCGTTACGCGCCGCTGCCCATTTATCCATTCCGATTCGGCGCAATGGATCGGTACCCGAGCCCGCGGATGCCAGCGTGACGTGAGTTGGGATCGGCGACAACCGACGGGCGCCCGTACGCATCGGTTTCGGGTTCGTCGTCATCGCTCCACGCGTCACCTGGGATCTCGCGCTCCTCGCCGCGCCCTTCGGAGGATTGCCAGACCAAAAGGTTCTGGTCCTTGCCAACGGTGAGAAGCGCCGCGTCGGCGTCCTTATACGCGCACGCCAGAGCGTCATCCATGTGGCCACGTAATCTGTCTTCTTGTTGACCGGTGTGCGTGCGAAAAACGCGCACTTCTCCTCCGAGACAAGGCACGAAGAGACGCTCGCCATCGCCCGTGATGGCTATTTGACATGCGGACGCCGTGTTGATTGCGCCTTGCGCTTCTTCGTACGGCGTGTACGTGTTCAATCCACTAGATAAATCCCACCTCCTGACGCGTCCATCCGCCCCGGTGGATATGATGAACATTCCGCACGGTGTCACCTTGAGTCCGCTCACTTGTCCGTCGTGCGCTGGGGCAGCAACGGATGAATAACCATCTCGCGAAGGAAAGAGCTTCGACGAGCTCGCGCCTTCGCCGTCTCTCGGCGATCGTTTCGGTCCGCGGAAACCGACGCCCCAGCCACCCCAACCGCCCTCACGCGATCGTTTCAACCCGCCGCCACCGGTACCACCGTCACTGTTCCTACGCCAGCCCGACGACGAGCATCTTCTTACTGCGTCGGTACGCAAATGATCCGGAACGGCGTCGGCGTTCTTCCTCGACGCCGGCTTTGGCCCAGCCTCGATGATTCCACTCGTCCCGCTCGTCCCCGCATACATAGCATCTTTAATAGCGTCCACGTACGCCGTAGGCTGCGTGTTGTGCCGATCGAAAATCATGTACGACCCCGCGCGTCGAATATCCCAGATCCTCACGTCTCCTTCGGCGCCGCCCGTCGCCAACGCATACTCGCTCGACATCAACCACTCGATCGCATGCACGCTTCCACGGTGTCCCGATAACGTATGCGCGATGACGTTCGACGCCGGATCCCAGAGCTTCACCACCGCATCGTCCGATCCAATCGCCACCAACGAGTGCGTCGTCGCTCTCGAGCTCAACGCCACGGCTCGACACTTCTTTTCTGAAGTCGTCTCGCTCGCCACCACCAAACAGTTTGCATCCCAACACTTCACCGCCCCATCGTACGATCCGGTGAAAAACATCCCCGTATCGTTCGGAAACCACCGCACGCACGACGTCGCGTATTTGTGCCCTCGCGTCTCGCTCACGAAGGCGTCTCCATACGCCGAAGTCGTGACGCCGTCGCTTCCACCCGCATCTCTTTCTTCCCGTCTCGTGGTCGTTCGCGCCCCGGCGCCCTCGACGACGCACACTAATTCATACTTCTTTGCTCCGTCGCCCCCATCGAAGCGTTCCGTGTCGTACACGCGCGCACCACCGTCGATGACACCGACCAAGAGGTACCGCTTCTCAACCGAATCGAGGTCGAAACACGTCGGCCCGGCGTCGTCGCCGTCGCGATTGATGAAGCCATCGTCGAGGGTCAGCTGTGCCATCGAACGCTTGCGCTCGCACGCGACGCGGAAGGCGACCGGGGAGGCGGTCCCGGCGTTCCGCGCGCGCAGAAGCGCGTGCATGCTGCGCGCCGACGAGTGAGGCTAACGAGGTCCCGTGAATAGAATTGCGTGGTAAATTACAGCGAAACGGATTCGTGCGAATAAAAATGAAAGTGTACCCGGTACCTTCTAAGGTTAAGGTTTGCCTCCGACAGCTGACCAACTCTTAAACGTATGAACGTGAGTGCAAATGGTTTCGACGACTTCGGCGTTGCCAGCTTCGCCGACGAGCAATCCGTGCACCTTCAAGCCGAGCTCCTCCTTGGCGAGGTTGAGGCTGTCGATGATGCTCTGCTCAGGTGGTGCGATCTCTCCGTCGGTGACGAGAAGGATGTCTGCGTTGGACCACTCAGCTTCGTTTAAGCGCGCGAGGGCGCGATTGAACGGTTCGTCGACGTCCGTGCCACCGTGGAAACTACCGGTGAGAAATTCTAGTAAACCGTAGAGTCCCGAAGAGTTGAGCTTGAGTTCGAGCTCTTGACAATCGCCGGGGCCACTGAATGAGTACAAGTAGCACGCGCGCTGCTGAGAGCGGCTTTGTCTCATGCACTCTAGCACCATGGCTTTGGCGACGGTTTCGCGCGCGCCCATCATGGAGCCCGACGTGTCGAGGCAGACGATGATTGGCCCGGACTCCGCCGCCGGTCGCGTCTCGAACCCCTCGACCGTGACCGCAGTTTCCTCGGCCCAGCCGACGCGCTCATACGAGAGTAAGGTTCTCTCAGCGCGTCGAGCAAAGTGCAAGAGGCGCGCTTGGGGAGACTTGGACGCCAGGAGCACCATTTCGCTCGGCATCATGCGAGACAAATCGTCAGAGCGACACAACCCAGAGGTTTGCTCCGGTTCCACCGGGCTTCGAACGAGACCCATAGGGAAGTTTTGACGCTCGCGTTGCCGCGGCGCGCGACGCAGCGGACCTCGTCCACTTCCTCTGCCGAGACTGCGAACCATGTCGCGCAGCTCTCGCAAATCCTGAAGCTTTTTGCGAAGCGAGTCAAGCTCTTTCCATCCAGTTTGTTGCCAGAGACCACGGGTGAGATCGAACCCTTCTGGTCCATCTGCCAAATCCTCCAAGTCCAGCCCTTCGAACGCTTTCGCCGCCTTGTCAAGCTTATCGACCGCCGGCTCCCACTGTTCCTTGAACTCCTCCATGAGCTTTGAGACGGTTTCCTTATTCTTTTCCTTGGCTCGCTCTGCCGCTTCCTGAGCCGCCGAGTCGGGGTCACCATCCACCGTCATGTCAAACTCGTCGACGTTATCTTCGCCGTCTTCGCCGCCGGCGCCTCCTTGACCCTTCGTCTGACTCGATTCCCCGTCGCCCTCCTCCTCGGAGCTCTCTCCACCGCCGTCGCCCTGCGACTCGCCTTGACCCTCACCCTCGTTCCCAGACTGCGCATCCTGCGGATCGTTCGGAGGCATCTCCGGCTCACCCTCATCCACGCGTTCTTGCTCGTAAATGTACAAAATATCCAAGATGTTCTTCATGAGCGTGTCCAACACGGGCGGAAACCGCCGAGTAAACCGCGCCATATCCAAATCCCCCAACGCCTCGATCAACGCTTCGCGAAACGTATCATCTTCGGGCCACATCACGTCGACATCCGGAAGCAAACCTCTCGATAACGCATCCTTCCACGCTTCGACGCCCTCAGCGCTTCGTCGAAGCGCCTCGACGTCACCCTCAGCGCTCGGTAGGCGCAACAACAGCGGCAGGATATCCGAAGGAATCTTCCCCATGACATCCCCACCTCGCGCGCTCGCCGCCATCCTCGACATGTTCACCATCGCTCTCGCGCGGGCCTCTGCCTCCGCTTCCTCGTTCGCCAACAGAGACTTGCGTTCAACCAACTGGTCGACGACGTCGTCGTCGTCGGCGGCTTCGTTTTCGTCGTTCGCCATGGCCGCGGCTGACTCCGCGAACGCTTTCGCCGCGTTCGCAAACGACGCCGACGACGTCGACAGATCATCAGAAGACCCCTTCGCGTCGCCGTTTTCATCACCACCACCCGCGCGAACCACCGCGGTCGCCGCCACCCGTCGACCGCGACGCACCGTCGAGCCGACCGCGTTCGCTCGCCCTCGTCTCGTGGACACCAAAGAGGCGACATCCTCAGCGGCGACGATCGAAGGCGCCGCCGCCGTTGAGCACGAACGCGTCCGCGCGCGACGGTGCATCGCGAGCGTCACCGCCGGCGCCACCGTCGACATGTCGCGGTCGTCCTCGGTGGCGCTCGCGTCCACCAGTGCGGCTGACGCAGTTGAAACTCTTCTTTTTTGAAAAGTTGAAGCGACAGACGCGCGCGAAACGTCACACTCGCGCGCGATGACGACGACGAAGGAAACCGCCGGGGAGGGCGCGAGACGACAACGACGACTCCCGACGTCGGTCGCGGAGAACGCGCCGTCGAGTCGGTGTGCGAAGCGACAGAGCGTCGAAACTAAGAGTGATGAGGAAAAAGCGACGCGCGCGAAGAAGACGATCGGAAAGAGCGTCGGTACGAATGGCGACGCGTTGAAGATGGAAGACGCGTCGTACGACGGGGAGATTATCATTGCGAACACGGCCAAGGAGTTGGACGCGGCGATCGAGCGGATACGAAACTTTTGTGCAGAGACGAAGAGCGATGTTGACGACGTTCAACAAATGTGCGCGGACTGCGGCTTTGATATGGAGTGGCGGGTGACGTTTAAAAAAGGCGCACCCGAAGCGAAGACGTCGTTGGTGCAAATCGCGGCGGCCAACGCGGATTTGAGCGAGTCGTTGGTGGTTTTGGGAAGGATTCACACGTCGGGGTTGACGAAAAAGTTCAAGGCGTGGATTAGAGACGGAACGCGCGGGAAGACGGGATTGAACGTGCGAGGCGACGCGAGTAAATTGAAACGAGATTTTGGACTCGTGACGTCTCGGGTGATTGAGTTGGCGACGTTGGCGAATGAGAGATTCGGTGGGTGCCCGAGCGGGCCGTCGTGGTCGCTGGCGAGGTTGTGTGAACACGTGTTGGGGAAGAATTTGCCAAAGGACAAGACGCGAATGTCGAATTGGGAGAGAGAGGAGCTCAACGAGGACCAAATCAGGTACGCCGCGATGGATGCGTGGGCGTCGTTGCTCGTGTACAGAGCTTTGATGAAACGTGATGTCGTGCACTTGATGGGTGACGAGCCGTACGTGCACGATCCGCTTCCCGTGGAATCGTACGACGACGAGAGCTCAGATGAGGACGAGAGCTCAGATGAGGACCAAGGCGAGGACGTCGAGGAAGATGAGGACGAAGACGTCGCGTTGGAAGAGGAGAACAAGAACCGAGAACGCGGCGACGATAAAGACAACAAGGGTGAACTCTCGCCACAAAGCAAGAATGCCCCGGAATCGATCGAACTCACAGATGCGCAACGCGTGGCGTACGAGCGGCACATGTCTGGCTTATCCGTGGACGCCATCGCCAAAGCGACGAGCTCCGAGTCCACCGTCGTCTTCGAACACCTTGTCACCGCCATGCGCAAGGGATGTTCTTTCTACTTTGATTTATTATGCATCCCGGACCACCTCAAGCTATTTTTCGACGATCACGTCACCCTCAGCGGGGGCGGCGTGCCAAAGGTTTCCGACTTCGTAAACCACGCGCGATTGGAGCGTCGTCGCGCCACGCTCACTCTCGTCGCGCTCACCGTCAAGCTCGCTCGAGATCGCGAGTTCGGCGTCGCCATCGCGTGAGATGGTGCTATTTAGCAATCGTCGCTTGTCTTAAGTACCGGTAGTAATCAAATTTTACAAATTGAAAGAATCTATGAAGGCGCTGAGTTCGCTTTGAGCCACTGAATGACTGATTTGGAGACTGATTTTGACCCATCCATCCACGCGTCGAGGAATGGGCTACCTATGAGTTTTTGCGAGTTTACCGCGCCCCAAGGGCCGCTCATTTGCGGCCAAGTCTCTTCAGGGTAGTTTTCCATGTGCGCAATCCACATTTCGTGTTCGCGGGCACCCGTGCGAGGGACGGGCTGACCGGCGCGCGTGGCGTAGCAACACGCTATATCAGGCAGCATCATGTTACCCTTGCGATTGTTCGCGACGAATTGCGTCGGATCTGATATTTCTTGTTTGTGCCATTGAAGCATGGTTGCCGCGCTGAATCCAGGTCTGTAAAGCTTTTCTACTTTGGCGACGATTTTATCACCTCCGCCGCCAGCTCCGACACCCCAAGCGTTCACCTCATCCTCACGAACGCGAACCACTCCGCTCTTAAACGATTGATGCTCAGGAGCGCTCGAGGGTTGCCAAAAGCGCTGCGTCATCGCGTAAAGGTGGATCAATCCAGCCGCGAGCTTGTGTCGCGCACCCACAGTCTGTTTCAACTTCATCAAATCGTCGCGCAACCAGATGAGTGACTCTCTGAGTTTCATCTTACCACTGCGCGTCTTCTCGGCGATCGATTCAAGCTCGCTCGACCACTTAACAAAGGCATCCGTGTCGCGACCAGCACGCAAGTGAGGCCCTATAGCGCGGACGAGGCCGTACAAGACTGATTTTTCGAAATTCTGAGTAGATGATCCCCAGAAGACGCCCACGGCGTCTTTCTCGGAAAGTTCGACGAGCGGCGGCGGTGCGTTTTCAAACTCGTTCAGGCGATCGTAGACGCTCGGCTGTGAAGACGTATCGCGCGGTCGAGTAACTAACCTGCGCACTTTGCTCAGCATGATTGCCACGCACTGCGTACGGTTTTCTCGCATGGCTAGAGCGTCGATTTTGGCAAACTTTTCGTTGTACGTGAATTCCATGTTTGGATTCTTAACCAAAAGTTTCTCGTGCTCCTTCTTCATCGCCTCAAGTATATGTTTCGGCAACTCGTTAAGCTCGGTATCCATGTAAACGGCAATATCGCCGACGAAGTGCAACAGCCATCCGGGGCAGTTTCTCAACAATCCTTTGCCCGGATAATACCCAACCATCTCCAAGCATCTAATCTGCTTGGCGCTGAGAGGTTTGTTCGAGCGTTCAATCGCCTTTAGCATGATCACCTGGCGATCCATAAGCTTGTGTTTACTCTCCAGTACCTGCGAGTGGTGATCGGCGCCTACAAAGTTGAGGTAAGAGCCTCTACACATCCTCGCACCACACAGGCAAAACGCCTGTTCAACCTCTTTCATGCTATCCGTACAGCTGTGATAGTTATACGCCAACTCTTCGCCAGGCATAATGTCTCGTGTCGTGATGAAATGAATCTCGTACTTGCCGTCGATCGCCTTGAGGTTGACTTCAATGTTGGGATCGCACGAGTGCGAGATGCGCCCGGCGTAATTGTTCTCGTGCATGGCGTCGCAAAAGAGAACGGAATAACCCTCCGCATCTCCCCCTGGACGTTCGATTTGCATGTTATAAAACTCTGGCGGTCCGCAGTCGCGAAGACCGCGACCCTTTTGTACAGACCTAATCGCATCCTGCTTTTCAGCCCAGGCCCACGGAGGATATATTTCGCCCAAAAAGTCGACTACGAATTCGCCCTTCTTAATGGGCATGTTACATACGACACCGAAGCCTTTACGATGCACGTAGTAGAATTCGGGCGTCTCCGTCGCCGCCGCGGCCAACTTCCACATAGCCTTGGAATATGCGAGCGATCGCGCTCCAGGCTGACGCTCCAACTTCTCAGCCAAATCTTCGGCGGCAACAGCGAGGCTCTGCGTCGCGAGTGTATCGGGCGTCATGGCGCCGTAACTCGCATTGACTTGCGATAGCAGTTGTTTATACAGTCCCCAGACATCGTCGTCAGAAAAGTCTGGCAAGACTCGCTTGAGGGTATCGGTAACGTCGCGACCTGTGACAAAATCGACACCGTACGTTTCCTGTTCAATAGCCTCCGTGACGAGCTTCTTACGTTCCGTCTTAACGCCGAGTGACGGCCACCAACCCGGCGGTTTACCGTCGTCAACAATCGCCGTCCTTGTTTTCGAGCCGCTCTCGTACGGATGATCTTCCGTGAGCGTCACCGAACGTTCTACTTGGCATTCCTTGTCGTCCGATCGGTCGACGTACTCGGTAATGACGGTGAACTGAGTACGAAGGTTGCTCCCATCTTCGTTCTTAGTCATAGCTCGCTCAACGCCGGCAGTTTGGAGGACAGTCAATGCCGCGAGTTTCCAACTTTTACAAACAGTCGCCAGGCGTCCCACCTCTTTTTCAATATCGTCCCTAATTTCTTCTTCAGTTTTTGGCTCTGGTTTGACTCGTTCCTCCTCGGATTGGTCCAAAGTCGCCTCGTCGCCAGTCTTCTTCTCCGTCGGTGCCGGTGTCGGTGCAGTTGCCGTGCCGTCTAAAATGAAACCAAATATCGTCATCAGGTTGCGTAGCGACAACTGATTCATCGGTCCCGGAACAAACGTGTCGTCCACTTCAATCATGACATCCTTAGTTTTCGGCGCCCTTTGTTTGGATCCCGAGGCCTCGGCGAGACCGACGGCGTCAAACCAGCGACCGATGAACATTTGAGACACCGGTCCGTCAATTAACACTCGAACGGACGCCTTGTACTTGCGGGTCGCCGCACGACCGCAGTGTGCTTCCCACTCTGCCCCGGTAAATAAACGGCCGTCGCCCTCGCCGGATCGTCGGACGCACATGTGTTCGGGCTGCTCGCAGTGGCAGCGAAACCGATGGCGTCGCGGAAGGTAGACTCCCGGTATGCCGGCGCACACCACCGGCACTTGTACGGGGATGCGGCCCGACGGTGCGGGCGGGGGCATCGGTCGTGGCGTACCTGGTGACCAAGACTCGGCGTCTTCCGGTCCCTCGTCGATCGGAATCCGGTTCACGGGGCGTGTAGGTTGCGGTGGTTGCGGCGCGGCGTCTTTGAGTGGCACCGATACGCGAATCAACCCCTTCGGCACCGGCGCACCGCGCTTCGCGTAGTGCGCGTAGTGCTCCTGCAGTTGTCGCTGATGTTCAATCAACCTAGTCGACTGATCCAACATGAATGCATGAATCTCATCGTCACTCAACTCTTGAGGCGCGCTGCACGCGCAGCGCTCTCTATCTGAACTCATCGAGCACACCCATCGATCCCTCGACCCAAGCGAATCCGCAGTCTCCTGTCTCATCTTTCGCCACTTTCCGCACGCCTCGCTCTCACACTGTACCCACGCCCACTCGTCGAACGGCCCGGGATGCGGCGGCGGCGGTCCCGACGATTCCCCATTCTTCTTCGTCTTTGCCGCTTTCGGCACCTTTTTCCACGTGCCGTCGTCGTTGAGCACAATCTCCCCTTTTTGCGCCCGTTTCTCCAAGTTTATCCTCCGTTTCTTCCTCTCGTACTCCTTCTTCCTTTCACTGATGATTTCCTTCTTCGCCGTCGCCCTCGCTTCGGCATCCGCCGCTAAAGATTCATCCAAACGCGCGTCTATATCCGCGTCCGTAGACTCTTGCGCCCGGTCGCACGCGTTGAACCGCCCGTCTTTCCCATCCTCACACACGAACCTATCCTCCGCCCCCAACGCATCCGCCACACATCTCGGCACTCGTCTCCACTTCCCACACGCTTCTCTATCGCACTGCACCCACGCCTCTGTCGCCGCTTCCGCCCCGCGTCTCGGCGTCGCTCCGTGTTCCGCCCACGCGCGCGCGACATCCTCTACGATCCCCAACGCGAGTTTCCTCCGTCTCTCAATCTCCTCTTCCAGCGACGCCCGCTTCGCCGCGGACGCAGACATCACCGAATCACACCCATCCTCCGCCTCCCGTCGTTTCCGTCCGTTCATCGTCGTCATCGTCGCTTCCGTCAGCGCGAGCGATGGTTTTCGTTCACGAACAGATCGACGCTGCTGCTGCTCGTCCTCATCCATTTCCACGCATCGCGTCTCACCATTCTCCGTCGCCATCGCTCCATCGACGCGGTCGTCTCCAGTCTCCATCCCGGCGTCGGCGTTCGACGTCGGCGTCGCCAGGTGCGTCCGTCCGTCGCGCACTAGAGGGCGTCGGCTCGGCGCGCATCGTGATTTTTGAAAAAGCGAGCGTTACAGCGTTTGGTCTTTTGTCTCGTGTATGTGTATACAGTATGTATGACCTAGAGTGTGGTCGTTGACTCGGCGCGCTCGTTGACTTCGTTCGACCGTTCGTCAGACGGCGGCGGACGCGCGGTTCCGATGCGATCGATGGCGATGTCGGCGACGCGGAGAATGATCCCGTCGACGTCGGCGTCGACGCGACGAGGGACGACGGTGAACGGCGGTTCTTCTGTTTGCTTTTTCCGTGCGCAGCAGCAGCAGCAGCGGCAGCAAAGACGCGCGGCATCCTTTCTTCGGTACGCCGGCGCGTCGGGACGCGCGATGACGACGGCGACGGATGACGTCGATCGTAACGATATCGTCGACGTGTGGTGTTTCGATGCGAGGACGATCGGGGAGGATGAGGATACGGAGAGTGGACGGGGGAGACGCGCGCGCGCGTACGCGGCGCTGACGCGCGAAGAGCGAGAGGAACTGTCTGCGTCGGCGTTGAGGGCGTATGCGCGCGCGTTTACGCGTAAAACACTGATGCGGTACGTCAAGGATGGTACCGGTGGTGACCCGCAGCGCGTGGTGTTCGCGCTCGGCGCGCGTGGGAAGCCGAGGGTGAGCGCGCCGAGCGAGTTGACGTCGGTTGGGTTTAGCGTTTCGCACTGCGACGGGCTCGTCGCGGTGTGCGTCACTCGAGGCGGGGAGTGCGGTGTGGATGTCGAGGATGTAAATAGGAGACGTGGCAGTGATGTGAATAAATTGGCAACGAGGTGGCTGAGTGCGCGAGAGATTGCGACGGTTGAGGGGACGGAGGACGCGGACGAGCGAGCGCGCGTCTTCATGCAGACGTGGACCGTCAAGGAGGCGTACGTCAAGGCGACGGGGTTGGGGATCGCTGGACGCCCGTTTAGAGAGTTTGACGTCGACATCGATGTAAGTAGCGGTCGTTTGGAGCTTTCAGACGGGGAGGCCGGCGAGGCATGGCGAGTGGCGTTGATTCAACCAAACCCGGAGACGTCGCACGCGCTCGCGTTGTGCGCGCCGCCGACGTCGCGAGGAGGACTTCCAGAGATTCGTCTTCGGTGGGCGTCGCCGTTCGACGATCACGATGGCGACGATCACATTGGCGTTTCCCCGCACATCGTCGTCGCGTCTGATGTGCGTCGAGCGTGAGATTATCATAGCGTTTGACGCGGACGTTTCGTAGCAAGTCGCGTCGTCCGAGTCAAAAAGTACCAGTAGGCTACCAGTAGACTTTAGAAACCGACGCGTGAGACACGCACTTCGTGTAATCAATCCCACGCCAGTCGTTACGCGCGCGCGTAACCCATACGTTCCGGACATTACACCGCGTTCTCGCTCTTTGTGAGTATGACCTCGCGCGTCGACGTCGCGCAAGACGACTTGACCAACCTTCCACCGTGTTCGCGCCCCGACGGCAAGTACGCCTGCCAACGCCTCGGATGCGACGCGTACTACGTCCCCGGAAGCGCCGATAACGTCGACGGGTGCTGCGTGCATCACACCGAACCTCCAAGCTTTCGTGACGGCGTAAAATCGTGGCCGTGTTGTCAAAAGTCTTCGCACGACTTTGGTGAGTTCATGTCCATTCGAGGATGCGCCACGGATCGGCACACGTGCGTAAAGACGGAATATGCGTCCGCGGTGAAGAAAGAGACGGTAGCGGTGAGTACGGCGGCGATCCCGCTATCGATGGAGGCCAAGGCGAGGGGGGAGACCGATGTTAGGGCGGCGACGTGCGCGAGGTGTCGAGCTGGTTTTTATTGCGCCGAACACGCGACGCCGAAGAGTCCATCGACGAGCGCCGCCGTCGAAGAGAAGGCGCACACAGAGACAAAACGAAACGACGACGCAGCACTGTCGACCGTCACCGCCGTCGACCCAGACGCGGTGCAAACCTGCAAACGCCCGGGATGCGGTGAAAAGTTTACCGAACGCCAAAACGCCGACGACGCCTGTCGATTTCACGCCGGTCAACCAATCTTTCACGAAACCAAAAAAGGTTGGTCGTGCTGCGGTACGCTCGTGTACGATTTCGACGACTTTTTAAAACTCCCCCCGTGCGCTCGAGGGCGTCACGACGCCAACGCCGCGCCGCTCAAGTTTCAAAAGCACACCGACAAAGCGTCGGCGTCGTAGCGTCGGCGTGTAATACCAGTACTAGGTAGTAGAACAAGATGAACGCGTCACTCGCCGTCGCACCGCGCGCATCGACGCGATGAACGACTACGAGCGCGCGCGCGAAACCAACGTCGCGCGTAACGCCGCGCGCATGCGCGAGCTCGGCGTCGACGCGCTCGCCGACGACGTTAATCAAAAGCGAAAAGCATCGACGTCAGCGAAAAAGCGAAAAGCATCGACAGAGGCAGAGGCTGCGCAGCCGCGTCGCGCGTCGTCTCGAGCGCGGAAACCCGTCGCGACGTACAGCGATGACGTCAACCTCGCGCGCGCGCTCGACGACGCCGCCGACGCGCGTCCGACGACGAGGACGCCGTACGCGCCGAGTGTACCACCGGCGACGTGTCGAAAAAGCGCCCTCGCATTGGCTGAGAAACCGTTCAAAGGCGTGAAGAGACACCCGACTCGCGGGCACTTAATCTTTGCCGATCGGCCGGATTTCACCCCGAATCTCACCCCGGGGCAAGTCATCGCCGCGGGAACGTGGGGTGGGTGCTACTTCCACCCGCGAGGGGGCAAGGCGGGGTTGCCGGGACCGGATGGGAAGCGAAGAGACGTCGCGATTTCCCCGAACGAGTTTCCAAAGGAGTGGTTTGAGGGAATCGAAAAGAGTCGGTACGCGAACCGAAGGTACGTCGCGGAGACGAACATGTACGGGGTCAAGGCGGGACAGGACCAAGAGTACTGGGAATCCAAGGGTTGGATCGACGCGCGGGACCCGCGCGGATGGTTCCAGTGGTATTGTAGATTCTACGTCGGAAGACGCTGCGACGACGACGATCGACAAATTTCGCGGTGGAAAGGCGTGTGCGGGGCAAAGGGTCGATGGAAGACGAATTTGATTAATAAAATCATAGCGGCGAACGCGTCGTTCGACGACGCGCGCGTGTCGCCGGTGGTGCGGCAGACGTTGTTGCACTGGGCGTGCGAAGTCACGGAGAGCGAGGTGCTCAAAGCCGCGAAGTAGTTGTACCGGTACACTGTAATTTCAATTTCAATTCCATTCTTCTAACGTACACGCGGGTTTACGACTCTTCGAACGCACCGAGCGAGGACATTTCATCGAGGAAACTCAGGTACTTTTCATCCTGCGCCGTCGAGTTAACCTCGGGTGCGGCGTTCACCGCCGGAGTGGAGACGACGCGTCGCCGCTTTGGTTCGGGCGCGTCTCTTCGTCGAACGCGAACGCTCGCGGGTACCAACGCCTTGAGCGCCGCGTTGTTCTCCGCGCGAATCGTCGGCGTCACCGTCGGCGCCGCGCTCTTGGTGAACGTCGACGGGTCCACCGGGGCTCGAGGGGTGACGGCTCGTGGGGCGGCGAAAAAGCCGGAATTTCCCGGCCGGCGCGCGGGCGGAGGCTGCGCTCGAGGCGCGTAAGTCTGACGCGTCGGCGCGCCGGCGATCGGTACCCTCGTCACCGTCGTCGTCGTCGTCACCATCGGTGGAGCGACTGCTTTCACATCTACTTTCTCGTCTTCCAGCGCTGGCGGTGCCGTCGGCGGCGGGGGAAGCGCGTCGGAATCAGAGCCTTCTCCTTCGTCTTCTTCGTCCTCCTCCTCCTCTGGCGGAGGCGGTCCACTCGGCGGAGGCAACGGCTCTTCATCCTCGCCTTCACCCTTCACCTCGCCCGCATTCGGTGGCGCCGCCGGAATAATCAATTCAACTCTCGGCGGCGGTCCACTCGGCGGCGGCATCGCGTCCTCCTCGCTCTCACTCTCATCCATCCTCCCCGAACCGCTCGCGAGCGGTAACGCTCTCCCCGCGTCCACCGCTCCGCTCGTCGTCTCAACACCCATTTTCCACTTTTGCGGCTTTCCCGGCGGCGGTTTCCCGCTCGGATTCAACGTCGGATGCCAATACACGGAGTCCTCTGGTTTTCTCTCCCATTCCGCCCCGACCGCGTACATCGTCGACGTCGGTTTCGTCCTCGTCGACGTCGTCACGGTTCTGCGTCCATCCTTTGAGTCTGAAGCCTCCAACGCCGTTCTCGCCTCTATCTGCTTATCGTACCACCGCAATTTATCCTCAATCTTATCCAACCGCGGTCCGTTCGGTCCCGGAACGTGCGGCGCATCCTTGATGCGCTCTAACGCCGCGCGTTCGGCGCGCAACGCATCAGAATCTTTCCTCTGCGCTGCCGCTGCTCGAGCCTCTTGGCGTCGCTCTTTATTCTTTGCGAGCTCCTTCTTTCTCTGTTGTTTCCGCCACTTGTCCATGGTACGTCGGCGGCGGCGTCACGCCGTGATGGAGTTGTTGACGACGCGCGGGGTCGGGGTCGCGTCGACGTGTGAGGAAGGGCGGACAGTTCATTTGGACTGGAGCTTCATTCAGTCGCGCGCGACTCGGACGCGAGCATCGTGAGGCGGTGCATGTTTACGATTACTACGCACTCAAATATTCAAAAAAATAGCAATTCGATTACAACGCACTCAAATATTCAAAAAAATAGCAATTCGACAAAACAATCATCACGATGGATGCGGGGTGTTGTGGATCTGGGACTGATGATGCGACGCCGATTCGCCGATCACGTCGTACGCGTCTACATCGCAGGATCGACGACAAAGGTCCCAGCGGATTCGAGCACGGCGAGATATGCGCCGGCGATGCAAAGGGAGATGCACATGACGGGCCAGCCGATTTTGAAGAACATGTTGAAACTGATTGGGAAGCCAGCCTCGGCAGAGATGCCTGCCGTCACGATGTTCGCGCTCGATCCAATTAAAGTTCCAATTCCGCCGAAATCGGCGCCAAAACAAAGGGCCCAGGCGAGACCTTCGATGCTGATGCCCGGGACGTTTTCGACGAGACGTATGATGACTGGGATCATCGTCGTCGTGAACGGGATGTTATCCACAAACGCAGAGGCGATGCCGGCGACGAGCTGAATGAGAAGCATGGCGCCAATTTGTCGCTGTCCAATTGGAAAGGATGCGATGAGGCTGGACAACTGATCGGCGATCTCTCGCAAGAGTCCAAGCTTGGCGATGCCCTCGGTGAAGACGAAGAGACCGGCGAAAAAGAGCAGAGAGTCCCACTCGACTTTATCCAGGGCATACTCAAACTCGTCGTGGTTACCAGAGAGAAGAATCGCAATGGCGCCAAATACAGCCACGTACGCGGGCTCCATGTGCATCACCGGATGCAAAAAGAACAACAAAATGACAAAGGTGAGAATGGAGCCGCTGCGAATGAGAAGGTTCATGTCACGAATCGGGTACTTTAAGCGAAGTTCCTCAATGTTGACGTTGATCTTCGTCCCAAAGAGTTGGTCGCCGTAATACCATCGAACAAAGTAAAAGATGAATGGCATGGTGATGATGACACCCGGACCGAGCACCTTTAAAAAGTCGACGAAACCAATGTACTCCCTGAGCGCATTACCGATGATGATGTTTGGCGGATCACCGATGAGCGTCGAGCACCCACCAATATTACCGAAGATGGCGGTGCTGATAAGCAGCGGTCTAGGATCGATGTTGAGCGCCTTGCACAACGAGAGCACCACGGGCGCGAGAAGCAACATGGTGGTAACATTGTCCAAAAACGCGCTCAACACGGCGTCGAAAATCATCAACATGATGAAGAGACGCCACATAGAACCGCGGGCAAGGTCGACGATGCGCACGCTGAGGTACTCGAACACGCCAGTTCGGCTGAGAAGGGCGACGATGATCATCATGCCGAAGAGGAGCGCGAGCGTGCCGTGATCCATCCAGGTGAGAATCGTCCCCACGGTGGGCAGACGATGCTGCAAAGAGAGGATGAAGAGCACGGAAGCGGCACCAAGAAAGGCGACGAGGGTGCGATGGATAATTTCGGTAATGATGAGCCCGAAAACGGAAATCAATAGCACGAGTCCGAGCCAGATGCCAGCGTTTCCGACGACGCCCGTGTCCACCGCCGTAACGGAGAGCGCGACGGGCTGGGAGCAGTCAGTGTTAAAGCGCATGAGAACATCGCCGCGGCTGGCGTCGTAAGACTTTAAGACGTGCGTCGCGAACGCCATCTTCATGTGCATGCTCACACCGCCGCCGCCGCCGCCGAGAAGCTTGCGCCTGTGTCCAGCTGCGGCGTCGTGGGCGGCTGTGGTAATGTTTTGCGGAGAGACGCCGAGCTGGTACTCCGTGCCGAGTTGCTTCTGGTAAATCTCGTACCACACGCTGTGATCGTGCGTGTCGTGCGGACACTTACCGACGAGCGTCGTCACCTCGAGCGTTCCCTTACTCGCTCGATCGAGCGTGATCACCCCCGGTTCCGCCGTGTCGCACGCGACGTTGTGCGCGTGCTCCTCGTACTGCGTCACGAGGAACGGGATCATGAGCAAAACCATGAATACGACGCCGGCGAATAACATTTTGGCGCCAAGAATTTTATACTCTCTCTGTTTCTTGATCGGCTTGTCGGACTTGTGCGTCGGAAGCGCGCACGCATCCTTTGGTTCCTCGATGACGTGCAACGCCCCCTTGAGCAAATCCATCTTCTTCGCCGCCTTCAGTGCACCCTTTTTACGCTGACGAATGCCTTCGTAGGATAACAAATCGTGATAATTCTCCTTCATCGACATTAACCGTTCGCGCATCCGAGCCGCGAGACCCGGAAGCTCTTTCGCCTCGACCGCGTCGGCGAGAAACATGAGCGCGTCCGCCTGACGCGCGATAGCCTTGATCGCTCTCCGAGTCTTCTCCTCTTTACCCTCCAAGACGTTTTCCTCACCCGTGCGATCGAAACTGCTTCTCGACGTCGCCTTGATATCCTTCGTCGCGCTCGTCGACGCTGCGCTTTTATTCGTCGGCGGATGTCGCTGCTTCTTCAGTTCCGCCGCGAGCTCCTTTCCGCTCGCCGCCGTCAGCGTCGTCGCCGCGTGCGTCACCGCGCCGCGCGACGCCCCACCAAACATCGCCCCGACATCACCCGTCGACGTCCCAATCACTTTATCGATCGGGTCAAAGCTCACTCCCGTCCCGCGTCGAATCCCCGACCCGTCCACGCTCGTCCTCCTCGTCGCCGACGTCCCGCGGGCAAACTCACCGCCGGCGCCTCCACCGCCGACGCCGCCCACCTCCACTCGCACCGCCGACGCCAACTCCGCCGCCTCCACCGTCCCGAGCGTGGTTTCCGGCGAGCTCTCGTCCACCAACTGGGACCCATCGAAGAGCTGATGCCGGGACAGCTCCCTTCGCAGCGCCCGCCCTTCCGCCAGGGTCAGCGTGTGGTGGTGTCGCTCCTCCTCCTCCTCCGATCCCCCGTCGACGCTTCGTCGCGACGGCGCGTCGGCGCCGCCTCGTTCGCTCATCGCGCGCCGATCGACCGTCCGAGACCGACCGTTCGACGACGACGACGACGACGACGACGACGGGGAGGGTTTTGAGGACGCTTTTTCGGTCCTCGCGAAAGTGGTGCGTGTAAATGTGCTCTACAGGCGTGTATATATGGCCCTTTTAGTATATTATGTACGTGTGGATACAAAGTATTGTAAGACGTCTTATGCCCGTGAACGTCATCATCGTACGCGTGAACGACGAAGACGAAGACGACGACGACGACGTGAGAAGCCTTCAGTGCGCGACCCGGCGCGGGGATAAAAGGGAGGGCGCGGGAAGTCCTCGGGTCGCGGGGGTGAATCGATCGATCGCACCTCGCCCGCGAACCCGAGACGCGCGGCGTTGAACTCGTCGGTCGGTCGAGTCCTGGATTTTCGTTCGCATTCGTTCACATTCGATTCGTTTTCATTCGTCGAGTCCGACCGGTTCGCGAACGACGCGAAGGAGCGATGGGGAAGAAGACGCGAGGGCAAACGCTGACGCTGGGGGAGTTTTTCGCGCAGACGTCGACGCGACGGTCGAGCGGGCTGTTGGGCGCGGGGGAAGGGGACGGCGTCGGGGGGTCGTCGGACGGCGGGCGGTTCGCGACGTTTGAGGTGGAGATTGGAAACGGGTCGGTGAGAACGACGAATGATGCGTCGACGTCGACGTCGACGTCGGGCGGGAAGTATGACGTGCGGTGCTACGTGCGCGCGGGGAGGGTGGCGGCGAGGGGCGGCGCGAACGACGCCTCAGACGACGCCGAGACGACGTCGACGTCGGCGCCGGCGTCTTCTTCTTTGGACAAGTTGGTGCGAGAGGTGGTTTTCACCTTTGGTGGTGGGCACGGGACGAAAAGAGTGAGCAAGGCGCCGTTTGAGACGACGCTTAGGTGTGAGACGTCGGTGGACGTGGAGGTGACGGTGTATTTCGATCGAGAACTGTACGCGAAACCTTTGCGGGCGATGCACGCCATCGAGCTTTCCGACGAGTCAAAGGAGTTTAGCAGACAGTTTACGGTGGAAGTGAAGCCTCGGGCGATGCACAAGGTGCTCAACCCGGGAAGTAAACAATCAGATCACTCGCCTTCTCGGAACAACTCGCAGAGCTCTTTGCTCGAGGAATCGTCATCCAGGGGGGTGGACGCTTGGACCATCGAAGACGTCTCGGAGTGGCTCAAGTCGTCCGAGCTCGGGGAGTTGGTGGAGAAATTCGCCAACGCCAAGGTGAACGGGTACGAGTTGCTCAGACTCACCGAGTCAGATTTGAGACAATCTCTCAATCTCGAGCGTAATCTCGAGCGCGTGCGCGTCATTCGCGCCATTAACATTTTGCGCGCGAGCGCCGGCGCCGCCGATTCAGAGCACGACGAAAAAAAGACGCCTCCGTTGACCAAGCCCATCGGCGCGCCGCGAGGCGGTCTGAGCCCGCTCGAGCTCGAGCTCGACGTCAGTTGGATCGAATTCATCTCGGAAAGCGCCCGAGCGAGCGTTCTCATCGGTTGGTTTATGCACGTGCTGGATGAAGTCAAGGCGGCTGAGTACGACGAACCAGGTCCTCAACTGAGCGTGTATTGCGAGGCGACTTTGCAAGCCGCTCGAAGCTGCGAAGACGCGCTCGAGGAGAGGGTATTGGACATTTTAGAGTCGACTCCGGGTTGGGACCCTCGGCGAAAGCTGTTCCCGAGCACGTGTGATCTGACGCAACTGCAAGAGCAGCTCATGTCTCTCTACCTCGAGGTGAAGGCGTTTGAGGAGTTTCAGGCGCTTCACGTGAGCGAAAAGGAGCAGGATTACGATCGACCGAGGTCGACGCCTGCAATGATGCCGGGGGAATCGCCGATTCTTGGTGGTCGAACGCCAAGTCCGTACCGGCCGTCTCCATCCGGAAGCGCCGTCGGGGAGAGATCTTTGTCGCCCAGGACGCTCAACGTCTCGGCGCAGTCGTTTTCGCCGACGCCGCTTTCAGACTTGTCCCGCTCAGCGGCGACGGTGCCCGAAGACGAACCACTCGAGGGCGATCGGGTCATGGAGCTCAACACGGAGTGGGAAATCGATTACGAGGACATAGAATTCGAAGGCGGCGTTCCTTCATCCACGAACAGAATCGGACACGGAGGATTTGGCGAGGTGTTCCTCGGTCGGTACCACGGCTCGCTCGTCGCCGTCAAGAAACTGTTCAATCAAGACATGATGGGCAAAGGTTTGAACGATTTCCGGCGTGAAGTGCAGATATTATCCAAGCTTCGGCACCCATCCATCGTTCTCTGGCTCGGTGCGTGCACGCAAGCGCCAAACCTTACGATTGTTCTCGAGTACATGGACAAGGGCTCGCTGCATCAATTTTTGCACAGGACGACGACGCCGTACACGATGCTCACTGCGACGCGTTGGGCGATGACGCTCGCGCAGGGTATGGTGTACCTGCACTCGGCGAAACCTTTCCCAATCGTGCATTGCGATTTGAACACGAACAACGTGCTCATTAACCGCGACGGAATGGTGAAGATTACCGACTTTGGTTTGAGCAAGGTGAAGCACAGCTCGCGCATGTCGCGGCAAACCGGCATGACGGGCACCGTCAACTACGCCGCGCCCGAGGTCATCCGTGGCGGTAAATTTAGCGAGCACTCGGACGTGTTCGCGTTCGGCGTCATTCTCTGGGAACTTCTCACCCGTCGCATCCCTTGGGAGGAGCTCAACGAGTACCAAATCGTCTTCCAAATGACGACGAGCGTGGACTCTCCTCTCGCCGCCACCGCGACGACGCTCGCCGTCCCAGACTCCGCCCCGGTCGGATACAAGGAAATCATCCACGGCACCTGGGCAACCACGCCCGAAGATCGAACCCCTTTCAAGGCTGTCCTCGTCAAGCTTCGAGAAGTTTACCGCGTCGAAGTCGAAAAGGAAAAGCAAATTCGCGCCGCGAGATCCAAGTCAAACTCTAGCCTCAGCAACGTCGCCACGTGATTCATCTAAACGAATGCGTGAATCATCGCGTGTATTCCCGTCGCATCTTTTCCACTGCCAACTGGGCGAGCGTGGTGCGAACGACGACGGCGCCGGCGACGACAACCATTTGTAAACTACGCCTTCAGCAAAACGTGCGCGAGCTCATTCTCACCTCCAGTCCTCACCGCGCCAACGCACGACACGACCGACACGACACGACGGACGGACAGACGGACGACATGCCACGCGAGCGTCGAGATCGGTCGCGCTCACCGCGACGACGCCGCCGACGCGAGCGCGATGCGAGCGCGTCGTCGTCGTCTTCATCGTCATCGTCGTCGTCTTCCGAGTCTGAGCGACGGCGCGAGTCTCGAAGACACCGAAGACGCGACCGCGATGACGGGGACCGACGGCGCGCGACGGGCGACGACGGCGGAGAGGACGTGGACCAGGTGCACCGATTCAGGGCGTTTCTGAAGAAACGCGAGCGACGACTCGCAGAACAGAGAGAGGCGGCTGAACGCGCGGAACAAGAGGCGTTGGACGCGGGCGAGGCGTTGATTGGACCACCGCCGCCGCCGATGCTTGGTGCGCCCGAAGAGAAGCGAGATTTCGGGGATAAGTTGCTCGCTGGTGAGGGCGCCGCCATGTCAGCGTTCGTGCAAAACGGACAGAGAATTCCGCGAAGAGGGGAGATTGGGTTGAAGACGGAGCAAATTGAGAAATTTGAGCAATTGGGATACGTCATGAGCGGGAGCCGACACGCGAGGATGAACGCCGTGAGAATGCGAAAGGAGGCTCAAATTTACAGCGCGGAGGAAAAGGCGGCGTTAGCGGCGTTGAATAAAGAGGAACGGGCGGCGAAAGAACAGAGAGTGTTGGACGATATGCGCGCGTTAGTCGCCGCTCAGCTCGACGCCAATAGGAGGACTGATTTGCCTCCGCCGCCAGCAGAGTGATGATGCCTTGATGCGATGTATGTATTACTGTAGTGATTGTTATGAGACAATTCGGCTCGGGGCTAGACCTCGAAGCCATGGAATTTTTTTACTACTATGCTAACTCGCTCAACTGTCGTCTTTGTCGTTGAGTAGTTCAAAGTGTTCGTTGATATTGTCGAGAGCTCGCAAAAACCTGTCGCGAAAAGGATTGCTACCGAGTGATGCTTCCTTCTTCTTGCTCGTCTTCTTCTTATCGTTCTTCGCGCTGCTCTCGAAGAGCTCGTGCGCCGCGTCCGAATTTTCATCGTTTTCTGAACTGTCCTCTTTCGAGTCCGTCTTCGCGCCGTCATCGTCGGCGGTGTCCGCAGCGTCCGCCTTTTTACCGTCAGACTTTTTCAAAGACTTGGTCGAATCATCGGCGTCATCTTTGTCGGACGAGTGATGGTGCCCGTTGTGTTTAATTTCCTTACCATCATCATCATCGTTAGTGTCGACAGCCTTCTTCTCTCCGTCGTTCGTCGAATGCGACGAGGAATGGCGCTTCTCTTTGTCGCTCGAGTGTTTTTCGTCACCTTTACGTTCGGTGCCGTCATTCAAATCTTCGTGGTCCGTCTTCGCCGTTGATTTTTTCTTTGCAACGGCGTAATGATGATTCGCCTTGCCCGCATTCTTCTCGTGATCCTCATAGTAATGATCGCTTTGATAGTGCGCGTCGTGCTTTGCATCCGCGACTACGAAACTCCCATGATGATGATGATGATCACTCTTCGCCTCACGCATATCCTCGACGACGATGGGCACGACTTCACCATTCTGCGGCACAAAACCCAACGTGTCTGGGTACAACTCCATGAGGGCAGAGATGATCCAATCCGAGTGCGTGACAATCATCACCGTGTCGGCGTCGGCGTACTTTTCAAAGACGCCGGCGAGGACAATCTTTACGCGACTCATCAACGCCAACATTGACTCGGGTTGCTTGTCGCCCATCTCAAAGTCGCTGTAGTGCGTCAACGCGAGTTCACCGCAGGTTGTGTACGACAAGGGCTCGACGCGATCGACCCTGCATTGAAGGTTGTCGCGAGTGATGAGGTTGAGCTCAAAAGAACGCTCGTCGTAGATCTCGGTGAGTCCGCGATGAAATTTGCAGTGCGACTCACCCGAAGCGACGATGGACTCGGACGCCTCGAGAGCTTCGTCATCGGGAAGCAAGCTAAACGGACGCCGAAGCTCAAACGGTGTGTTCATCTCGATGCGTTCGCGGACGTAATCCGTCACGTGGAAGGGTCTCTTCAGTTCTTGAACGCCAGACGAAACGATGAGCGCTGTTTGCATGGCGCGCGCCAGTGGAGAGACAATCACCGGAATGGATGCTTTACCGTCGCCAAAGTCTTCACCGAGCGCCGACGAAAGCACACCATCCTCGCTCAGGAGCGATGAACGAAGATTGACGATTTGATTGACCCCCGGACCGGTGAGCGACGGATCGAGCAAATCTCCTGGCGTCCGCCACGTGCACGGAAGCACGTCGAGCGTCTCTGTAATGTCTTCGCCCCACGCGTTGTGCGCCGCCTCGCCGTGTCGCACGAGCAGCAAAAGTTTGCTCTTCCCATCGCTATCGCGCACGACTTTACGAATCTTTGCCCACTGCGAATCGTGTCCCTTGAGGGTATCTTGAAGCCGGGCCTTGCCGACGCTTTGCGCGTCGCGAGTGCTATCGCCAGGCGAGTCGCCCTCGGCAAAGGGCGTAAACCATTGCTCGTACGGAAACAAACCTTCCACAGCTTTAAACGGCGGTTCGTCGTCGGTGCCATCGCTTCCGAGAGTCGCGCTCGCACCGTTCGCGCCTTCGTCGTCGTCGTCGTCGTCGTACGTCGCATCCGCGTAGTCATCCGCATACTCGCCGCTTCGTCCGAGCTTCGACTTCGACTTTGACTGGCGTCGACGCATACGACTCTTGAACCCTTTACCCCAAGGCGCGTTCGCCAGTCGCCGCGCATCCAAATCTTTCACCACGCGTTTATGATGTCTTCCTCCCAGCGCGCTTACCGCCCCGACGCGCCCTCCTTCGCTCGAGAGGAGCGTCGCTGCGATGCCGCACGCCAACGCGACGCCGACGCCGATCGTCGCTCCGCGTCGGCTGCCTCTCCACCACCCGAACCCAGACGTAGTTCCGGACGTCGACGCCCGCGGCGTCGAGGACATCGTTCCGCATCTTTCGCAGTCTTCATCGACGTAGGTTCGTCCGGAGTGCGTCGTTCGCGTCAACGAATCCGTCTCCATCGTTCGTTCTCGCTCAACACCCACGTTCGCTCAACACCCACTGAATGCGCGCACGAAACGCGCGCGCGTCGAGTCGCCGCGGGCGGTTTAAGTGATGAAGCGCGCGCGAAAAGCCTCCACGCGTCTTCGCGAGACGTCCGCGTCGACCGTCGACGCCCCGTCGTCGTCGCGCTGTGGCGATGCGCGCGTCGCGGTCGGGTCTTTCGAGTCCGAACGGTCCATTTGATTTATATCGTGGTTTTAGGTACTATCATATGTTATTTAAATACGTGTTGTGATATATGTTAAGCACATCATGTACATTTTGAGTGCCAAGCGAATGCAGCTCGACGACGCGTGGCGCCGTCACAGCACCGCGCGCGACCGCGTGAGACGCGCGCGAATCGTCGAGCGGTCACCCGTCGATC
>Ga0255774_10000559_pt1 | contig 33492 bp, 26 predicted proteins | sample 101ome_17_FD_179972 | JGI IMG/M metagenome (GOLD analysis project Ga0255774, IMG submission 179972) | Coastal salt marsh microbial communities from the Groves Creek Marsh, Skidaway Island, Georgia - 101407AT metaG (version 2) | ecosystem: Environmental > Aquatic > Marine > Intertidal zone >... | reverse complement strand
CCTTCTCAAAAAATGGTTCCAAACCAGCAGTAACACACCCCGCTCACCCTCAACGCTCCGTTCAAAAGCACCATTAAAACCACCAACTTTCTAGACAGCGCCCATAAGTAGCGATTCCTTATTCGGAACAACCAAAATTGGTGGTACTGAAAAATTGGTATCATAGGAAGAAGGCCTAAAAGACGATCGTGCCGTCAAGCAAGCCTCTGCGATTGGGTGGATACCTGCCTTGGTGAAAAGAATTCTAAGTCTGAGCAAGATAATAGACTGGCCTCTCAAATAGACTGACCGATTGCCTGAAAATTAGTCGAAATTCGTAACGCGCGGTAAAACTGTTTATCTATGTCTTCTTTATGCTAGATTATGGGCGTGGTTCCATCACACTGCTAACTCGATCAAAGGAGATATTCTATGGGCGATGTTAAAAGAAAGTTTGCAACTATTCTTGCAACAGATTGCGTGGGCTTCAGCAAACATATGCTGGAAGATGAACAGGCAACCTTTGAAAGCTTAAACGCCTGCCGCGAAATCATTGACTCGCTTATCGAACAGCATGGTGGCCGCATTTTTCATACTGCGGGGGATTCCGTACTTGCCGATTTTGAAAGCCCAATTGAAACCGTGAACTGCGCTATCAAATTCCAAGAAGCCATCCAAGAGCGCAATGAAACAATTTCAGATGAAGATCCACGGCGAAAATTACTTTGGAGAATTGGGATTCACTCAGATGACGTGATTTTCGAGAAAGACAATGTATACGGAAATGGCGTCAATATTGCAGCGCGCCTGGAAGCCCAATGCGCGCCGGGTCAAATTCTTGTTTCCAGGGCGATTAATGAGCAGGTTGCCTCTAGAATCGAAGCGATTTCGCGGGCGGCCGGAACCAAAAAACTGAAAAATATCTCAAGCGAATTTGAGGTTTTTACCATTTCCACCGATAAAACAAATAATCTTGAAAGCGCAGACATCTCTGAAGAACAAGAAGAAGCAGACCGCACACAAAAGCCAACGCTATCTATCCTGCCCTTTAAAAATCTGAATGAAAACGAAGACAGCTCTTTTTTGATTGATGGCGTCTATGAAGACATCCTGACCGAGCTTTCTATGGTAAGGCAACTTTCTATTGTTTCACGCCAATCAAGCGTGAACTTTGCCGATAGTGATAAGGAACTAGATGATTTCATCGCTCAGTTTAAAGTCAATTACCTCATCCAAGGCTCGATTAGATCATCCGGCTCAAAGGTACGCGTAACGGTTTCACTCTTAGAGGCTGACACCAAAGAAATCGTTTGGAGCAAGCGGTTTGACCGAAATTTAGACGATATATTCGAAGTTCAGGATGAGATCGTTCGCAGCGTGACACAGGCGATTTTGGGCGAAATTGAGCTGGCCAGCTTGAACCGAGCAAAACGTAAACCCACCCAAAATATGAGCTCTTATGAATTCCTTCTAAGGGGAAAAGAAGGGCATCATGCGATCGACAAGGAGGCCAATGCGCATGCGCTTGAAATGTTCGATAAAGCCATCGAAGCAGACCCTGCTAACGCACAAGCTTATGCATGGAAGGCCTGCACTATGGGGCAAGCCTTGGGCCGTGGATGGATAGAGAAATCGCTTGAAGAGGTTATGCCTGAATTTAATAAATTGATGGATCACGCCCTCAAAGCAGATCCCAATGATTTTGAACTTCACAGGCTTTTATGCGGCATAAGCACCATGACCGGAAAATTTAAAGCGGCCGTTGAACATGGAAAAAAAGCCTATGATATGGTGCCTAATGATCCAAGAATTTTGCAACAATACGGCGAAATTCTATTGAAAACGGGCAAAACCAAACAGGGCTGTGATTTAACATTGCTTGCGTTGGAATATGATCCGGTGGCGCAGGGCCAAACCAATAGTGATAAGCGCAAAAGCGATGCTGTTTTTGGCTGCTTGATGGATGATCGGGTTGAACTGGGGTTAGAGCTGGCGGAAGAAATTGAGGCTTGTTCGGAAAATATACTTTTGTTTGCCGCGGCGCTCTCAGTTGCAAAACATGGCTCTTTGGAACCATGTCCTTGGCTGATCAAGGATCTGAAAACCTGCAATTTTGAAGGGCTGGAAGCAGCGATTGAAGAGATGGGTAGATATGACGTGGTGGTTCAAAGCACGTTACGAGAGGTATTTCTGGATCACGTCGCAAAGCTGCAACCCAAATTGCAATTGGTAAGCTGATATCACACCGTCAGGACCTTAATTTGCGCCTGATGGTTTTGGTTTTAATGCGTGTTACCCTCAGATTTAAATATCGCGTGACAGTTGCGCGCAGGGTTCGCTTACCGCAATGCAAGTATCGGGGCCGCATGGAAACAGCGCGTGGACACGCAGTCAGAGGCGAATTCTTAGGATACCGTTCTACCTGAAACAGCTGCCAAATAGCCGCTTTCATATCCAAAAGGCCGCCATTTCATCAAACCCGTTTCAAAGAGGTTTATTTAAGGGGTGTGGCACCTGTTTCAGTGCGCCAAAACAACCCATCTTTTTTCAGCGTCACCAACATAACCGCTTCTTTATCCCCATTTTCAAAGTCATTGAATTGGTGGATCACGCAAATATCATCATTCTCATATAGACAGCGCCTGTTTGTAACGCTCTCATTTCTCATGACATCGGTCATCATCTCAGGTGTCATATCAGATTTCTTCATGACCTTCCCGTTGGAATGAAATTTGAATTGATAATCCTCATGAAGCAATGCGATCCAGGCTGCAGCGTCATTCTTATTCCAAGCCTCTTCCCATTTTTCAAAAAGTGCCATTTCATTTCCTTTTCAAAGCTCAACACCACTCTAGGCAAACCGGCCCGCATTTCAATCTCTGATTGCTCAATCGAGGATTATATGATTGTCAAAAAGCGTTCGCTCTATATAGCATAACGCGTGCGGCGCATTGCGCGGTAGCGCGTATTTGCCCCATGACAGCGTAATATTAAGCCATGAGACCATAGCGTTAAGTCGCCTTCTACATTGAAAACAACATCCACAAAAAACGGGTTTTGGGGCGTGTACCAACACGGCTCTAGCCTTCGTTTAATAACGTAAGTTCTACGCGCGCGTTCCACAGTTGAACGCAATCTTCGCAGGATATGCTGACTTTGCGCCGGGCACGATACGCGGGATGTTTGCGACATCCCTCTGATAAAATCTCTAACAATTCAATCTTGCGCTTATCTCGCTCATTCAACATTTTCTTGACCTCGCGGTTAAAATTCGGCTTCAGCTTGGAGGTTGGGGATTATTGGCTGGATTTGAATCTATTACGTTAATTTCTATAAGATGCATCGCCTCGCCAAGATTTTTTAAAGATTTTTCCACAATGCCTGCATGGGCTTTCGAATATACTTGCTCATTCCCAAGATAAAACGCGAAAGATTTGAGATGTTTGGCTTTCTTCTCAGGATTTTCGATCGTAGCTTTGGTCCAATCATAGAGGTGATATTGCGCAATATCATTGCGTTCCGCTTCTTCGCAATATTCCCGAAACGCATCAAAAGTGCAGACCAGTTGCATTCCGTTCTGCTCAGCAATTTTGAGTACCGCCTGCGACAAAGCCATCGCCCGCGCACCGCGCAGATCGGCCGACAGTACCTCAGAGGTTTTGATCCGGATTTGATACAACCATTCAGACATTTCGGTTCCTTTTCTTTTGCACTCAGATGCGGCGCGCCCACGCCGGATCATAAGAGGCGTGTATCAGCAGCGCCAGACATTTGCGGGATAAACAATCGCACCCATTTAGATCCACAACGCTTCACCGATATTTAAATTCACCCCCAAATATATTTTATCAGAGATAGCGTTAAACGCCGACTCTGAGGTATTTTTTGTATAAAATTTGTTACGGGCAGCTTTAATGAATAAGAACACCCAAAAAAAAGAATGAATATAGAACAAATCTATTTTTGTTCTTGTATTGTTCTAATTCTTAGTTTAAACAGCTTCATGAGGCGGCGCGGGTTACGGCAGTGATGGTGTAAGACAATCAGCCAACTACGGCCGCCTTCAAATTTTTTGCAAACATTCTGTAAACCCATCATCCAGCTTAATTTTACTGCAATGCGGCCTCAAAAAACCGTTGCGTTGCATAAAACATTTTGCCGTTTCAAAGCATAGCCAGCGCGCCGCAAGACGGATGGTTTATTGCCTCATCCAATCACGGTGAACCACACCTGACCGCGGATCTCTACGACCGTAATCAAACCATTCTCGCACATGTTCAATCCGATCAAGCGCCTGCATACGTAAAGGTTCTAAAGCCATCTTGGCTTCTATTGGATCTCTGGTAATGGCGATAAAATCGCGCTCACCGGTTTGAATAATGCTTTTTCAAATACAATCTTCTTCCAAAGGAAAATTTCGAATGTTTTCTAAAAACACCCCGCTACAGCCGGTTTTTACCTTAAAGCGCACAACCAACAAACCCTGCATTTCATCTTTCAAGCGGCGCGCTTTCTCTTCGAAATAAAGGTCGAACACCACTGGCCCAGATCTGACCTCAAGCAAGCCACCATTTGGAAAACCCACCAATTTATCGCTGAGATTTTCTAACCCACTGAAACAGACAGGCGCGTTTGCCTGGCCATCATGGGCGGCGTCAAAAAATACAATGGTCAAAATCTGATTATCATGCGTGACCAGATTTTGTTGCGAAAACGCGCCCAAAAAAAGGCGCATCGGTAAGGCCCTGCACGATATCTTCCACAAACCCGTCTTTGGGCATATCTCTTGAGATCACTGCAAATTTTGCAGCCGTATTATGTAAAGGTTCAATCGCTGCGCGCAGCGGCTTGTTCCTGCATAGTTTCAATGCGCAGCGCTTGTAGCTACAGCTCTTGATGCACCTCAATAACGTTTCCCTCCGGATCATGAAAAAAAATCTGGTGCCATTGCTGCGAGAACGTGGTTCCATAATCCGCAAATGGGATCCCATGCGCATCAAGATGCGCCTTAAATGCCGCTATATCATCTGTCCGAAAAGCTATATGACCGTTTTCAACCGGGTTGATATGGCGTTTGTTTTTTGCTGCAACGTTTAAGTCTTTTTCGGCCAGATGCATTTGCATATTGCCTTCGGTGACGAATTTAATTTTGCCGTCATACCCGTCGGCTTTCGTCGCCTCAGTTCTTACAAATTGCTGGGCGGGAATGGGCTGCATTTGCAAAATATCTCTATAGAAAAGATCAAGGCCTTCGACATCTTTGGAAACACAATTGATGTGATGAAACTCTATTTTCATAAAGGACCCCTCTTTTTAGAGCGCACTTTCTGCGTTTTGCTGTGCCGTCTTACCCAATATTTGAGATTATGCGCTCAAGGATAGCGCAAGCCAACGCCCACATCCACAACCTCCTGTAAAAACAGCATAACGAATGAGCTAATGGAATTATTGGCCGAGCAGGCACCTATCCTGCGGGTACAAATTATTGAAATCCAATCTTTTTGAAATCTAACAATTCTTACGCCCACAAGAAAGGCTGGCAGGCATAGAGGCCGGCATAACGCACCCAAATATTAAGCCCAACGGGCCACCCATTCTGGCGCCGCCATACCAAGCTATGGCTTGGCTTCAGCCAGCATGGCTTGGCGCAGCATGGCCCGAAAATACGGCGATTTTGGGCGATCGCAGCGCCAAGATTAGATTTGAAAATCCATTAGAAAAGATATGAGGCCGGGCCACTGGCTTTGCCAAAACCCGACCATTGGCGCCTTCGCTCAGCCACCTTAAACCTACGCCCTCATCCAAGCGCGGCGCCATCATCGCGGCGGATCGCAATAATGGAAGATCGCGGGGTTTTATCACCCCCATCTGGCCAGTTCGACTCTCCCCGCTCGCCCGGATGTTGCACCCCAACAAACACGGTTCTGCGATCTGCAGCCCAAGCAATGCCCGTAATTTCAGCCTGTTTTGGCCCCACCAAGAACCGACGAATTTCACCCGTTACCGGATCGCCGATCAGCATTTGATTGTTGCCTTGACCGGCAAAATCTTTTTCGTTCGAATAATTGCCATCCGTCTGGATCCACAGCAACCCTTTCTCATCGAAAGACAGCCCATCGGGCGAATTGAACATATTACCCATATTAACATTCGCCGATCCTGCCCTTGCATCGCTGTGAACGCTCGGATTTCCCGCCATCACAAAAAGATCCCAGGTAAACGTATCGGCCGTATGATCAGCCTCGCTGGGCCACCATCGAACGATCTGTCCATATTTATTGGCCTCGCGCGGATTGGGGCCGCCCACTGGGGTTTCATCCCCTCCAGCATTCGGTTTCAAACCGCGGTTTTTATTATTGGTTAGGGCGCAATACACTTCCGCTTTTAAGGGATTGGCCGTCACCCATTCTGGACGATCCATGGTTGTTGCCCCCAAAGCAGAGGCCGCCAAACGCGTGTGGATACAGATCATCGCTTGCTCCATACCGGTGGTTTCCGGGGTCAAGGCAAGCCATGTGCCCGTACCATCAGCGTCAAATTTTGCCGCATAAAGCGTGCCTATCTCCATCAATTCATCCGTATCGCCGCCTTCGGCGTAATAACCATCCGACACATAGCGATACAAAAACTCACCACGCTCATCATCACCCATATAAATCACGATCCGACCATCCGCATTCACGACCACTTCCGCATTCTCATGCTTAAAGCGGCCCAACGCCGTACGCTTTTTGGGCTTAGAGCTCGGATCATAAGGATCAACCTCGGTAATATAACCATGGCGGTTCGCTTCATTCTGCTCTTGAGAAACGTCAAAGCGTGGATCAACTTTCCACCATCCATACCCACGATCTTTGCCACTGACACCATAGCGTTTTTGCGCCGCATCTTGCGTAAAACTATCTGGATCTGCGGTGCCAAAATATCCGTTGAAATTCTCTTCACAAGCCAGATAGGTGCCCCAAGGGGTGCGCCCATTGCCACAATTATTAAAAGTTCCCAACACGGTGAAACCTTGCGGATCGGCATTTGTTTTCATCAAAGCATGCCCGCGAGCGGGGCCGGTAATCTCCATCGGCTCATCGGGTGTGAATCTCCGATTATAGGGCGAATCCTTTACAATTTGCCATCGGCCATCGATCTCCTTAAGCTCGACCGCCGTTAACCCATGCGCATTTTTACCTTTGTTAATATCATCATCGGTTGCATATTTGCCGTCAGGATTATTCCCCCACATGACCGATCGATTTGTATATTCATTATTCGCAATCAATATTTGATGCCCGTCTTGATCGGTGAAAATCGCCATCCCATCATTGTTATCGCCAAACGCACCGGCTTGACTGGCAGCGGTGCCGCGGGTTGCATGGTCAAATTCTGGAATATCAGAAAACAGAGGATCCCCCCAACGCGTTGCAACATGCCAATTATACCCTTTGGGCACCACGACCGTGTCCTTCGTGCTGATGCTGACGGATTCGAAACCAAACCGGCTTGTCGCTGCATGGACGGAGACCGGTGTCAATGCAGTTGTGGCCGCGCTCAAGCCGGCAACGCTGCCCATTGCGATCACGCCCCCTAAAAAGCCGCGCCGCGAAATTGCATCTTCAACGACCGCATCAAAATCATGCCAGTCAGATCTAGGGTTGATCGCCTCATCAAATGCATCAAAAGACAGATTGTGCAATTCATCCGTGGATAGATTAATTTTTGAACGTTGAGCCATTTGAAATCTCTCCTAAAAATAAAATAAGTATTAATTTACATCCAAAAGGTGTATATTCAGGCGGCCTAGCGCGTCAAGCGCGTTTACCCTAGGGCACTCTTGCGCTGTAAAAAAACATAATGTGACGCAGGCGCGGCGCCCATTAAAAAACAAAGCCCGAAAATGGCACGCGTCGGTTCTGCATCGGTTTTCTTCTGCGGCGCGCCTGCCAAAAACCCTCATCCAAAGTGGTCAAAGCCTATGCGCGCACCCTCTGAAATCACGTTCACACCGTTTCTGCCGCATCAAAAAGAGGCGCTGATCGTCCAGCGCCTCTTCAAACATTATACGTTTAAACTAATCTTGAATCCGACGGATTGGATTATTGAACTTGATGCGCCACGTATAAAATATCAGACATGTTGAACAGCAATATCGTGTTCACAACCAAAAAGAATATTGGGGCGATGTAACCCTCTGCCGTTGCTTTCACGCCTTCAACTTCAGCCCATTCACTGTTCACCGTTGTATAGCCGAAATAGGTCGCGAGCAAAGCTTGCGTCCATGCAAATGCCACAAAAGCCCACGCGCCTTGCGGACCAACGAATAATAAAACCAAAGCGATCAACGTAGATGCGCCAACGCACGTGCCTGCAAAGCGAGTCATGAAAACCGCACTATCGCCAAAGCCATATTGATCAACGAAACCCTGCGTGGCGAATAAACAGCGATAACTGTAGTACCCCCCCCCAACGATAATCAAAATCCACAACACCATATTCAATGAACCACCAAATGAATCTGCCATTTTTTTCTCCCATTATTGGCTTTTTTCACCGTATCACAGATTTTTAAAATCTGAAAAAAACTTTGATTTGGGCGCTGCCACAAATGTTTGCGCTGTGCGCGCAAGGATCATTATCAGATGCAAAAATTGCCAGTGTGCCAAATAAGGCCCACGATGGAGCACCCGTTTTGAACCGCATCTAGATAGATTGCGGCACGCCTTTGGTATTTTTTTCTCTGCCTCCATGCGCTCTACCCAACCAAGCTAGCATATCCTGTTTCAGGCTTGGCGAGCATCTCTTTCGTGCCCCGCGCGTTCTTATGAGGGGCGGTGCCATCACCGAACGGGCTGACCAGTTCGATCTGGTCGGTCTTGCAGATTGCGGCCTCAATCGCTTAAAGGCTTACCTGCCGTCAGAAAAAAGCGATACGGCGATAGGTTTTGTTAAAATATAAATTCGTCTTGGCGCGGATCTTTTTTGGGTTTGCGGCGCGGTATAATCTGAATAATCCCTGATTTTCGGCTGCCATGCTTATCTACAATGCGCTGCGCAGCCAAGGCATGCTGCCTTGGCTTTCTTAACGCATAAAGCTTCGCACTTGCGGCCTGTCGAGCGGTTTTTTCCTCCACGATTGGCATCGGGTATCCGTTCATTTTCTTCGGGAGAAGCCAGGGTTGATGGATAAACCCAACCGGCATATCGCGCAGCTCTGGCACCCAGCGTTTGATAAAAACCCCGGTTGGATCCTGATCAAGACTTTGTTTGATCGGGTTGTAAATACGGATCGTGTTGATCCCCGTTGTGCCTGATTGCATCTGCGCTTGCGCGTAGTGAATACCCGGCTCATAATCAGTAAATTGGCGCGCCAGATGCAAGGCCGGCAAGCGCCAATGCAGCCAAAGATGATAGCTGGCAAAGCTCATCAACATAGCGCGCATACGAAAATTCAGCCAACCGGTGGCAATCAGGGATCGCATACACGCATCCACCATCGGATAGCCGGTCTGACCTTGCTGCCACGCGGTAAGATAGGCCTCATTCACCGGCTCTTGACGCAGCTTATCATAGGCTGGGTGCATGTTTTCAAATTCAATACGGGGCTCGTCTTCAAGCTTTTGAATAAAATGGCAATGCCAATGCAAGCGGCTTGAAAAGGAACTGAACGCCTTTGGCCAATTGCCTGACGAAGTTCTTGGAGAGGCGGCAAGTGCCTTGCGCCGGGCTTCTAAGGCGTGATGCACTTCGCGCATTGACAAGGTTCCAAAGGCCAAATGCGCAGAAAGGCGTGAACAGGCCTGCGCCGCACTTAAGGGAGAGGACATTGCTTTTGAATAATCCTCTCCGCGCCTGTGTAAAAAGCTTTCCAATACCTGTAAGCCCTGTCGCCGCCCCCCGCTTTGGCGCGCGATGCACCCATCCTCCGCGAGATGAAAATCTTCCGGCCGCGGCATCGGGTCTGAGGCAAGATCGATCTTTTTTAAACCCGTGGGCGCGGGCAGGCAGGGCTGCGCCATATAATGCTGCCAGCGCTGCGCCCAACCGGCGCGCTTATTCAAGCCTCGGGTGACGCCAATACGCCGTGGCTGATGCCAGGTCACGCCGGTGTTTTGACACCAAGCCTGCACGCGCTGATCACGCGCATAGGTCCAGCCATTCCAAGTTTCTTGATGCGAGCAAAGCTGGGTGAAACCAAATTTTTGATGCAAATCGGCAAGGATCGAAACCGGTTCCCCGATGCGAAGAACCAGGCCTTGACCCAAGGCGCAAAGATCTTCTGACAGATCAGCAAGGCTGTCTTGTAAAAAACAAAAATGCCGATGACTCATATCCGGTTGCTGCCAAAGCTCGGGCTCAAGAATATAAACTGGAAGCACCGAACCGGCCTGCACCGCATGGATCAAAGCCGCGTTGTCAAATACCGATAGATCGCGCTTGAACCACATCAGAACCGGCGCTGCGCTGGTCTGCTTTGTTTGTGTCACTTAACTCTCCCGGCGCGTTGCTTTGACCTATTGGCAACTTCTAATGGATATCTATTCCAGTGGAGTGAAACCGCAAGTCGCTATAACAGAGGCGCTGCATTGTGTCGCGCAAGCTATAGGCGCGGCATGCGGCGAGATATGATGCCATCCGGCCCGAAGAAAGTCACGGCGCGCAAAAGCGCAAAGGGTCAAGCCAAAAAGATGATTTAGGCGTTTTGTAACAGCTCTTCCCAGCGATGGCAGGCAACGTTATGCTCCGTTGCGCTGCTTTGCAAACGCGGCTCTTCTACTTTGCAGCGATCAATCACATGCGGGCATCTTGTGTGAAATTTACAGCCCGAAGGTTGCTTCATCGGCGAAGGAATTTCGCCTTCAAGCTTTTGCGCCTTGCCGCGATCATCCGGGTCAAGCGATGGAATGGCCGAAAACAACGCCTTTGTATAGGGATGCCGGGGCGCGGCAAAAAGCTGGCGCGTGGGGGCGGTTTCCACAAGGCGGCCCAAATACATCACCGCAACGTGATCGCATGTATGCGCAACCACAGACAGGTCATGGCTGATAAACATAAAAGTAATGCCAAGATCACGCTGAAGCTCTTTCAACAGGTTTAAAACATCTGCCTGGATCGACACGTCAAGCGCCGCCACGCTTTCATCGGCAACAACAAGTTTGGGGCCCGACACCAACGCCCGGGCGATTGAGATCCGCTGTCTCTGACCACCCGAAAAAGCATGTGGAAAGCGCCTCAGATGTTCAAGGTTAAGCCTGCATTTGGCCGCGGTTTCACGCACGCGTTCATCGGTTTCCTGCCGATTGCGCGTCAGACCCATCACTTCCAGTGGTTCTGCGATGATATCGCGCACCGTCATCCGAGGAGATAACGCGGCATATGGATCCTGAAAAATCAATTGGGCGCGCTTGCGATAATCTTTAAGATCAGCTTTGCCAATCGTTTCCAGATCATAGGCCACTTCGCCATCCGCATAATGCGCCGATCCACCCGTGATCGGCACCGCTTTTAAGAGCGCACGCCCAAGCGTGGTTTTCCCCGAACCAGATTCGCCCACCAATCCAAAAAAACTGCCCTTCTCAATATGAAGCGTTACGTCATCAACCGCCTTCAAAACAAATTTATCGAACAACCCTTTGCCAATGGGAAACCCCACAGAAAGATTTTCGGCCCGGATCAATGGTCCGTTCATTCCGCGACCTCCTTATAGATATGACAGGCAACGGTGTGATCGGCGCCAAGATCAACCGCATTTGGACCGATTGTGGTACAAGCTGCCCCCACAATCTGGCTACAGCGCGTGTTGAAAACACATCCTGACGGGCGTTCCAGCGGCGAAGGAATATCGCCCGGCACAGCGGTGAGCGATTGGTCAAGATTATCAAGCTTTGGCAAAGCTGCAATCAATCCTTGCGTGTAAGGATGCTTAGGGTTGCGGATCACCTCGCGCACCGGGCCTTCTTCAATCAACCGGCCAAGATACATCACATTCACCCGATCACAGGTTTGAGCAACGACGCCAAGATCATGGGTGATAAAAATAATTCCCATGTGAAACTCATCCACCAAATCTTTCATCAAATCGATGACCTGCGCCTGAATCGTCACATCCAGCGCTGTGGTTGGTTCATCCGCGATCAGCAAGGCAGGCTTGGTTGAAAGCGCCATCGCGATCATCGCACGCTGGCGCATACCGCCCGAAAGTTCAAACGCATATTGATCAAAACGTTGGGAAGCATCCGAAATGCCAACCCGATCGAGCATTTCGACCGAAATTTCTTTCGCCCGCGCCTTGGACATATCGCCATGCAATTGCAGCTGCTCGACCATTTGTTTGCCAATGGTAATCGCAGGCGCAAAAGAGGCCATTGGCTCTTGAAAGATCATTGAAATCGCACCGCCCCGCACCACCTTCAAATCGCGCGGTGTTCGAAGCGACAGCACATCAACTTCGCCTCGCTCTGTATGCAAAGTGATGCGCGAGTCAGGGCCGTAAACTGCATTGCGCGCATTGAGATGCATCAAGGCTTTCGCGGTAACCGATTTACCCGATCCGCTTTCCCCGACCAGCCCCATCACTTCTCCTTTGTTCAACGAGAAGGAGACGTCTTCCACCGCCGTGATCAGCCCTTCGTCGGTACGAAACTGAAGGGTCAGATTTTTGACATCAAGCAGCGCGCTCATTTGTTCACCTCGGAATAGGGATCAGCAGCATCGCGTAACCCGTCTCCCACGAAAACGAACGCCATAACCAGAACAATAAAGAAAGCCACTGGAATAAAATACCATTGATAATTCAGCATAACATCGGCAGATGTCGCCTTTTGCAACATTACACCAAGCGAGGAAACTGGATCTTTCAGACCAAGCCCAATAAAGGAAAGTGCGGTTTCGCTGAGCACCATATAGGGAAAAGAAATCACCAAATCGACAATAATGTAACTGGTAAAAGACGGCAGTAGATGACGTCGAATTACATGCGACGAGGACGCGCCGCAAAGCTGCGCTGCCAATACATATTCTTGATTTCGTTCTGTGAGCAGATGCGTTCGGATACGCCGTGCCAATGTAGGCCACCCGATAAAGCCCAAAATAATCGAGATGTAAAAAAACCGGGCTTCAGCCGAAATCTCAGGCGGCATAAAGGCCGCTACGGCCATGAATAGCGGAATCGCCGGCACCGTTCGAAAAGCATCGGTGATCATTTGTATCACGCTGTCGATCCAGCCACCGTAATAGCCGGACACCCCTCCAATAATCAAAGCCAGCACAAAGGCAATCAAAACGCCGATTGTACCCACCTGAAGCGAGGTCCAAATCGCGTGCAATGTCCGGCTGAAGATATCTTGTCCATCCTCATCCGTTCCAAACACATGTATCTTTCCCTCTTCTAAACCAAACAGATGACGATCACTTTTAATGACACCGAAAAGCTTATAAGCATCCCCTTTCGGCAGGAACGTCACATAGGATCGTTTATCCTCATTGATTTTAGTGACCCACCGAAAATTTGTCGCCAGTGATCTTTCTCGTTCAACCGGATGAATGAACGGGCGCAATGAACAGCCGTTTTTATCACAAAACTGCGGAATCTGGGGGGCTCCGTTTGTATAATCCTTATTGCGGCCCGCCACAGTGGGATCATAAGGTGATAAAAATGGCGCAAAAAGGCCTGAAAAAATCAAAAAAACCAGCAAAAAAGCCGCAATCATTGCAGCGCGCTGTTTCTTAAACCGAGCCCAAATTAATTGGCCCTGCGACGCTGTAAAATAGGCTTCTTTTGCAAGCCGATCATGCTCGCCCTCAGCCCCAAGCTGGGTTGCGTTTGATAGATTTATCCCTGCTAATTTTGGGTCGGTCGGATCTGGCATATTGCTCATGTCCTCACCTCACGATGCTTTTGCGGACACGCGGGTCGATGGTTGCCAGCAAGATATCCGTGAAAAAATTTAACGCCACTATGGACGCGGTTAATAAGAAAATAATTGCCCCCGCAAGCTGCTGATCGTTCGAGCGCGCAAGAGCGTCGATCAAAAGCTTACCCGCATCGGTCATTACGAGAATCAAGGCAACAATGGGCAACTCATTGAAAATACGGTTCAGATCAAACCCAAGCGAGTTGATGATCGGCCCAAGCGCATGACGCGCCGGATATTTCCAGAGCAACTTGCGGCCATGAACGCCGCGCGCGGTTGCAGCTGTAACGTAAAGCTTCCCGATCTCATCTGACATCAAAGCCCGCACCGTTTGCAGGGCAAAAGCGGTTGCCGACCAACCCAGAATGAATATGGGCAGCCATGCATGTTTCAGAAGGTCGACAAAACGTGCCCAAGACCAGGGCGCATCGCGGTATTGGCTAGAAAACAATCCCGTCAGCGTTTCGCCAAAATACACCGTGGCAAAGAGCATAATCATTAAAGCCAGCAAGAAGTTCGGCATCGCAAGACCAAGATAGCTAATGATACGCAAAGAATTATTTAAATATGGATTGTTAGACGCAGCTGCAATGATCCCCACTGGAATTGCGATCGCATAGGCCAAGGCTAGCGAGGCCAGACAGATGCCAAGCGACAGCAAAAACTTATCGCCCAAAAGATCAGCGATATTCACGCGAAGGATACAGCTATCGCCAAACTCACCTTGAAAGGCGCCAACGATCCATTTGCTCCAACGTTCAAGGAAAGGTCGGTCAAGACCGAGCCGCTGCCTTTCGGCCTCCAATTCATTGGCAATTTGGACCGAAGAACCTTGGGTATTTTTAAAGGCAAGATAGCGCTCAGCACAATCACCTGGCACCAACTCCATCAATAAGAACACAAAGAGCGATACTATTATAAGCGTGATCAGCGCCATAACGGCCCGTGTTATCACGAAGCGCGCAAAGTTTAGCATTGTAATTTCCTGTTCGCCCTGCCCAGAAGCATATTAAAATCAATGACGGGCGGCAAGCCGCCCGTCATCAGTTCAACAAAAACCTTGTTTCTTATTCGTCCAACCACCACTGGGTCGCACGGTAAGGATAAGTCCGATAATATTCGTAACTATGAGTCTTGGTTTCGGTAAAGTTGATCAGATTGTTGCGATGGATCATCGGCGCAGGCGCATTGACCGTACCAATGAACAACAGTTCTTTGGTCATATGTTCGACCATTCTTGCACCTGCCTGATTGAACGCCTCAGACCCTGCTGCGGCGGATTGCAGAACATTGATGTCTTCCATCATCTGCTTGGCCCAAGCTGGAGGCTCTTCACCTGCAGACCCATTAGAATCAACCCACTCGGCCCAAAGCATCGCATTGCGGTTTCCGAAATAATTTTCATAGGGTGGAACCCATAGCTCATTGTTACCCAGAACGATCGCCAAAGGCTGACCTTTGCGCCACATGCTGACATCCAGTTTATTGGAAGACTGAGCCGAACGATACTCATCCGGGGTTACTTCCTTTACAACGGAATCAATGCCAACATCGCGCCAATATTGTGCCGCTAATTCGACAGTTTGGCCAGCAATGCCTTGCGTTGAAAAGTTAAGGTTCAGGACCAGCTTATCGCCATTTGGCAATTCGCGAATGCCATCCCCATCCGTGTCGGCCATGCCAAGCCCGTCAAGCAGCGCATTGGCAGCAGCCGGATCATACTCAGTGGCATAGGTCTCCATGGACGCATCAGCAAATGCTGGCAGCGGTGAAAAGCCAGTATAGGCACGAGGCGTACCTTGGCCAAAGAAGCCGATTTCATTCATCTCACTGCGGTTGATCGCGATTGACATCGCACGCCGGAAATCAATATTGCCGAAAACCTCGCGCTTGGCTGGATCTTCATGGGTTACGTTAAAGCCCAATGCACCGATGGTAATTTCCGGCTTCAAATGAACCGTATAATCGCCTTTTTCTTGGTTTTCGAGCAGGATAGGTGCTGAAGCCAATTGCAAAGACTGGGCCTTATAATCGACCTCGCCATTTACAATCTTAAGTATGCGGACCTCATTATCATTGATGTAAACTTCATCAAACTCATTGATATAAGGCAATTGTTGGCCGGTCGGATCCACTTGGAAGAAATAAGGGTTAGCAACAAAATGCCGCCCTTCGGGAGTGTCAGCGATTACGATATGGCTTTCAAGCGTAGGATAAGTCGCTTTAGGAAGGCCAGCAACCAGATCCGGATTTGACAGCATTGGAGTTGGCGTATCCGTCCAATCCGAATTGCCGTAATAGGCCTTAATCGCAGCATAGCCATTTTCAAAGCCAAGCGCCTGCGCATTGGCATCCGCATTCGAGTCAACATCTGGATGGAACTGACCCAGGAAATGCTTGGGCTGGAAAGGCTGCGAATAATGCGTCGCGAAATGCGCAATCAGACCAGGTTTGGGCGCAGGCAAGTTAAAAATAACTGTGGTTGCATCAGGCGCATCCACGCTCATCGCCTCACCCGCCACGGTGATATAGTCTTTCGGCGTTTCAAAAATGTTTTTATCCAACATCAGATTATCGTGATAAAAAACGATATCTTCGCTGGTGAATGGCGCGCCATCCGACCACTTATGGCCTTCGCGCAACTTGATCGTCAGCTGGGTAAAATCATCATTCCACTTGAACGATTTCGCCACGTTTGGAACGATGGTCTGAAGATCATCCGAATACCGCAAAAGGCTAACGTGACGCACAGACAAAAAGTCAGACGTTCCCGCTTCGGTCGCATTCGACAAAACATCCAGTTGCCCGCCATAGCGGCCCACAGCGTCATAAGGGATCATTACCAAAGGCTCTGAAGGCAACCGATCAGCCAAAGCTGGCAGAGCGCCATTGCCTTGGATACGCGCATTCAGCGCTGCTGCATCTGGGTTGCTCGAAAATGCCATGCTGCACCCTGCTGCAGCTTCGAACTCGGCCAAATCATATTGTTGCGGATAAGCGCCTGGCGCCACTCCACCCATATCGGCAACCGTGATCGCGGGGCAATTGGCTAATGCCATACCCGGCAATGCAATCGCTGCCACGCCAGAAAGCAATATACGTTTCATGTTCTCTCCTTAAGTTAATTGTAACATGCGCAATCTATTAACGCGCTTGGTTCGCGTGCGCGCCAAAGCAGCGACACGATAGATAAGGTCAGTCGTCTTATGACCGGCGAGATCGCCACAATTTAAAACATTGACAGTCAAATTTGCCTGACCCTCCTTTCTTCACTCGACCAGTCGCCGGTCATGTCGGCAAGGATTGCATAGAATTGCAAAACTTATGCGACATCGATCACAGCCGACCTGTCAAGCGTCTCAATGTTTCATGCCCCTGATTGAAGTATCCTTTGCGAATACGCATTTAGGGATCGGATTTGATGGAAAAGTATTTTTTTTAATAATTCAAGGTAAATATAGCCTCCAAAAATTTCTTGACTCGTCTTTTTTTGGTACATCACAGATTTTTTTTAAAAATTAAACGCGAGGCTTCTGCTTCAAACTCCAATTTTTATAGCGTTTGCCAGTGAAAGCTGACAGCTGACATTCTTTCAAAAATGATTTGGAAAATTCAGAAAAAAAATCTGCTCTTGCTCAAAAAACACTCAAAGATTTTGATCAATCGGGCAGGCACCTCAAGAATCGCATAACAACTTGTTTTTACTTTTTTAAATATCACTAAAGCAGCAACTTAAAGAAAACCAGGCCCCTATTTAGATGTCTTAGTTAGGTTCTGTGCAACCGCTTATTTTGCGTTTAACGGCATTTCTGCAAATCAAAACTAAATACTCCCAGCTTTTCCAAAAAACCTTCCATCATGCCCTCAAAGACACGGCTCTGATACGCCGCGCCTCCCTTCTCTCAGAATTCATTGACAGGCATTACAGATGCGTCGCGTCAATACAGCGCAAAAAAGCGCGAATCATGGGTTGATCGCGGCGGATGGATAAAAACACCAAAGATTCTTTCATGCGCAGCGTTGCACCCGAAATTGCGACAGCGCGAATATCAGACGCATTGCCCAATTCGGCGCGCGAGACAAATCCGATACCCGCCCCCGATGCCACCACCTCGCGCAGAGCCTCACGTCCGTCAACTTCAATCACCGGGCGCAAACGCAGACCGCAGGCCTGCGCCTCTGCTTCGATACAGCGCCGGGTACTTGATCCTTTTTCACGGAATACCAATGGCCATTTTACGAGCTGCTTAAACGCAAGCTCTTGAACCGTTTCTGGTAAAAAGCCTTGTGCCATAATTGCGACAATTGGCGCATCCCCGATTGGAATTTCCACCAAATCGGGTGCTGAGGGGCTATTACCCACCACGCCAATCTCTGCATCATAATGGCGTAAGCGCTGCAGCACATCTTCCGAATTTCCCGTTCGAACCGACACGAAGGTTTTCGGGTTCGCCGCGCGAAAAGCGCTGAGCGACGCCGTGATATGCAAAGCCGAATCTGCCACCACACGCAACTTGCCCCGCAACTGGTGTTGGCGCTTGCTTAAACAAAGCCCGATTTGTTCTTCCACATCGAAAAACTGCCGCGTCAGCAAAAACAACTCATCCCCGGCTTCGGTAAGCCGCACATGTTTTTTTTCACGATGGAACAAAAGCGTATCATGCAGCTGTTCCAATTGTCGCACGTGATCGGATAGGCTTGGCTGGCTTTGGTTTAACGCGCGCGCAGCGCTGGAAAACCCGCCATGCAATGCAACAAAGTGAAAGGCGCGAAGCTGGGTATATCTCATCTATAAGTTTTTCCGATCAATTCATATGATTAATTTATTTTACTTATAGCATAATGCGGCGCATTTAGGGAACGTGAATTGGGAGAGCCCATATGCCAGACTCCGACTGTTTAGAAAAATTACCCAAGCCCGCGCTTGGCGAGCCGTATTTGTTAACGCCAGGTCCGCTCACCACGGCCTATGATGTAAAACAAGAAATGCTCAAAGATTGGGGCAGTTGGGATGATGATTTTCGCGCTATGACAGCGCAAATACGAACAGGTTTGCTGGCGCTGATTGGCCCAAAAGCCGATCTTTATGATTGCGTGCCAATGCAAGGCCCTGGATCTTACGCGGTTGAAGCCATGTTGGGCAGTTTTGTGCCCCAAGATGGCAAGGTTTTGGTTTTGGCCAATGGCGCCTATGGCATGCGCGCTGCCGCCACATTAGACTATCTTGGCCGCGATAAAATCGTTTTAGACAAAGGCGATTATATGCCCCCTCGCGGCGCTGAAGTGGCAGAGATTTTAGCAAAGGATCCGGCGATCACCCATGTGATGGCGATCCATTGCGAGACCTCGTCCGGAATTTTAAACCCGATTGAAGAAATTGCCGAAGCAACCCGCGCCGCGGGACGCAAATTGTTAATTGATTCGATGTCAGCCTTCGGCGCGCTTCCGCTGCACCCCGCCCAGCTTGGATGCGCGGCCTTCGTTTCCTCGGCCAATAAATGTATCGAAGGCGTACCCGGTTTTAGCTTTGTAATCGCGCAAACCACCGAGTTGCAGGCCGCGCGAGGCAATGCGCATTCTTTAAGCCTTGATGTAGAAGCGCAATGGCGGGTCATGAATGACACAGGGCAATGGCGCTTTACTCCGCCCACGCATGTGGTGGCCGCCTTTTTAAAGGCTTTGGCCGCCCATGCTGCGGAGGGCGGTGTTGAGGCGCGCGGGGCGCGCTACACTCACAACCGCGATTTCATGGTATCGGGCATGCGCGCGCTTGGCTTTGAAACATTGCTAGAAGACCGCTGGTTATCCCCAATCATCGTCACATTTTTCTGCCCCGCTGACCCGGCGTTTAAATTCAGCCAGTTTTATGATGCGATGAAAGAACGGGGCTTTATCATCTATCCTGGAAAGCTGACGATTGTAGACAGTTTTAGAATCGGGTGTATTGGTCAGATAGACACGGATGTGATGCACCACATGCTGACTGCGGTGAAAGCCGCATTGGCGCAAATGGGCGTTGCAGATGCGGCCCCGCCAAGCGCCGCCCTGAACGAACGCCGCAAATTAACAGCCTAACAAATGAAGAAAGCCATCGAATGACAATGAATACGGAAGTAAATGTAAACGGGCGCGTTTATACAGCCCCAAAAACCTGTGCGATTGTGATCTGTCTTGACGGCTGTGAACCGGCGTATTTGGATGTGGCGATTGGCGAAGGCTTGATGCCTACATTAAAGCGCATTCGGGGCCTGGGCAGCGATCATCTTGCCCATTCGGTGATCCCCTCCTTCACCAACCCCAATAATATGTCGATCGCGACGGGGCGCCCGCCCGCGGTGCATGGCATTTGCGGCAATTACCTGTATGAGCCGGAAACCGGCGAAGAAGTGATGATGAATGATGTGCGGTTCTTGCGCGCTCCAACCGTGTTCAGCGGCCTGTATAATGCCGGGGCCAAAGTGGCTGTGGTCACGGCCAAAGACAAATTGCGGGCGCTGTTGGGCGCGGGTTTGAAATTTGATGAAGATCGGGCGATTTGTTTTTCCTCAGAAAAGGCCGATCAGGCTACCTTGTCCGAAAACGGGATTGAAAACGCAAGCGCCTTTATGGATCGCCCCGTCCCAGAAGTATATTCTGCCGATCTGTCAGAATTTGTTTTTGCCGCCGGGGTAAAGCTTCTCAAAACCTGGGCGCCAGACGTGATGTATCTGTCAACCACAGATTACATCCAACATAAATTTGCCCCTGATGAGCAAGGCGCAAAAGATTTCTATGCGATGTTTGACCGCTATCTGGCTGAACTAGACGCATTAGGCGCCGCGATCGTGGTGACCGCCGATCATGGTATGAAACCCAAGCATCAAGCCGATGGCACACCGGCGGTGATTTATATCCAGGATGTATTAGACCAGTGGCTGGGTGAAAAAGCCGCGCGCGTTATTCTGCCCATCACCGATCCTTACGTTGTGCATCATGGCGCTTTGGGCTCGTTTGCAACGGCCTATTTGCCCGAAGGCTGCGATCATGGTGAGATCATTGCCCGCCTGGCAGCCTTGCCCGAAATGCTCTCGGTGCGCAGCAAAGAAGAGGCGGTGGCCGAATTTGAACTGCCGGCAGATCGGATTGGCGATATCGTTATGGTGTCAACCGAAAATATGACCATTGGCACCTCCCAGCATCGCCATGATCTGGCCGCCCTAAAAGAACCTTTGCGCAGCCATGGCGGGCTTACCGAACAAACCGTGCCGTTCATCGTAAACCGGGTTATGGATTTGCCAAATGCGCCCCAATTGCGAAATTTTGATGCGTTTTATTATGCCCTGCAAGCGGCTGCGCAGTAAATCGGCGTTCAACATGCGCCCACCAAAGGTTTTTGGCGGGTTAAAAAACGAGGAGGGGGTTGAAAAAACACCTCACTGCCCTCCTCTTACGAAAACCGCGCTTGTCTGATGATCAGCGCTGACTGCAAATAGATCAACGTGAAGAAGAATGAGGCTCCAAATGACAGCGACAAAACAATTGCGACACGAAGCCATGCGCATCGGGGGCGAAAAAGTCTTTACAGACGATGTGGTCGAGGTGCGCTATCCCTATACGGATGAGGTGGTGGCCACGGTTCCGGCCGGCACCGCAGCACATGCGGCGCAAGCCTTTGCGATTGCCGCCGCCTATAAACCCAGCTTAACGCGGTATGAGCGCCAGAAAATTCTGTTTCGCGCGGCCGAATTGATCCGTGAACGCCGCGATAGCATCGCGCATTGGCTCACCTTGGAATTGGGCATTTGCCAACAGCATGCGCTTTATGAAACCGGGCGTTCTTATGATGTGTTTATGTTGGCCGGTCAGGCCGCCATTCAAGATGATGGTCAAATCTTCAGTTGCGATCTGACACCGCATGGTAAACCGCGCAAAATATTCACCAAGCGCGAACCGGTGCGCGCGATCTCGGCCATCACCCCGTTCAATCATCCCTTAAACATGGTTGCGCATAAAATCGCCCCCGCGATTGCAACCAATAACTGCGTTGTGTGCAAACCAACCGAGTTAACGCCGCTGACTGCGATCACATTGGCGGATATTTTGTACGAAGCCGGCCTGCCGGTTGAGATGTTCCAAATCGTTACCGGATGGCCCAAAGATATTGGCGATGAAATGGTCACCAATGAAAATATTGATATTGTCACCTTCACCGGCGGTGTGCCTGTGGGCAAAATGATTGCACAAAAAGCCGGATATAAACGCGCCGCGCTTGAGCTTGGCGGCAATGATCCATTGATTATTTTAAATGATCTCTCTGATGCAGATCTGGAAAAAGCTGCGACGATTGCGGTGGCAGGCGCCACGGGCAATTCCGGCCAGCGCTGCACGGCAGTTAAGCGGATCTTGGTGCAAGAGAGCGTGGCGGATAAATTTGTGCCGCTGGTGCTGGAAAAAGCCAAAGCCATCCGCTTTGGCGATCCGATGGATCCGGATACGCAATTGGGCTGCGTGATCCATGCTCAAGCCGCAGAATTATTTGAAAAGCGGGTCTATATGGCCGAAGCAGAGGGCGCCGAAATCCTGTATCATCCGGGGCGCAACGGAGCGCTTTTGCCCCCGATCGTGATCGATAAAGTGCCCCATAGCTCAGAATTGGTGATGGAAGAAACCTTTGGCCCGATCGTACCGATCGTGCGCGTGCCCGATGATGATGCCGCCGTGATGGCAATTTCAAACTCAACCGAATTTGGATTGTCCTCGGGCGTCTGCACGAATGATTTTACCCGCATGCAAGCCTTTATCGAGGGGTTGGATGTGGGCACTGTGAACATTTGGGAACAACCGGGATACCGCATTGAGATGTCGCCCTTTGGCGGTATCAAAGATAGCGGGAATGGCGTCAAAGAAGGGGTTTTGGAAGCCATGAAATTCTTCACAAATGTCAAAACCTATTCATTGCCATGGCCATAAACACACAAGTGACGGGCGGCGCGGGCATGCTGACATTTCGTGACTAGCACGGAAAGCTTTGCCGGCACCCGTATAACAGTGCTTGGGGCCCAATGATAAGCACCGGGGTCATTCTAATCGCTTTAAGCGCGGCGCTTTTGCACGCCACATGGAATGCTATGGTCAAGGGAGCCACGGATCGCGCATTGTCGATTGGCTTGGTCTCTTTAGGGCATTTCGTGCCCGCCCTGCCGTTTTTTTTAATCCTACCCGCGCCGGATATAGCAGCGCTGCCTTACATTATTGCCTCAACGGTGATCCATTGGGGCTATTACTTTTTCCTGATCGCAGCCTATAAACACAGCGATCTTTCACTGGCCTATCCAATTGCACGCGGGGCAGCGCCGGTTTTAATTGCCCTGGGCGCCACAATCTGGCCGGGGGAAATCCTATCGCCCATGGCTTGGGGCGGAATCATCGGTGTCTCTTGCGGCGTTACGATTCTGGTCGTATCCCGCGCCACGGGCGCGCTTAAAAAAGCCCTGTTTCCGGCCTTCATCACCGCTTTGATGGTGGCGGCTTATTCGATCGTGGATGGGATTGGGGTACGCGTCTCAGGTGCGCCTCTCTCATATATAACATGGCTTTTTACCGCCGAAATCTGTGTCACACTATTTGTGCTGATGCCTCGGCGCGCCTTGATCAGACAAAATGGTATAAAACAATTTTTGACGGGGTTTTCAGGCGGGGTTCTTTCAAGCCTGTCTTATGCTTTGGCGGTTTTTGCGCAAACCTTAGCGCCTTTGGCTTTGGTCGCCGCGATCCGCGAAACATCGGTTATTTTGGCGGCGCTCATCGGGGTCATTTGGTTTAAAGAGCGGCCTGTTTTGATGCGCATCTTCGCCGCATGCGTTGTTGCTTTTGGCGTGATCCTCATTGCGCTTTCTTAGAATCCGAACTTTGCGGGAAAAACCGCGCAATCCCCGCTAGACCGCCCGATAAGGATTACCTATCATCCGCTCTAGCGTGAAAGGAAACCAAATGACCAAGCCGCGCAACGTTCTGTTTATCGTGATTGACCAGCTGCGGGCAGATTGTCTGACAGGGGCGCTTGCCACGCATGTAGATTTACCCAACTTGCGCCAGTTTATGAGCGAAGCGGTGACGTTTACCCGCAATTTTTCAGTCACAAATCCCTGCGGACCATCGCGCGCCTCGCTTTTGACGGGGCAATATTCGATGAACCACCGCTCTGTGCGCAATGGTGCACCGCTGCGCCATGACATTCCAAGCCTTCCAAGCGAATTGCGTAACTCAGGCTATCTGCCGCTTCTTTATGGCTATACTGACACCTCACTGGACCCGCGCGTTCACGCAGCAGATGATCCCGCGCTAACAACCTATGAATATGTGATGCCCGGGTTTCAAGAACAGCTCGAAATGCGGTCTGAGCAATCTATTCCCTGGCTGTCGCATTTAGCAGCGCAAGGCTATATTTTCAAAAATCATGATGATTTATACATTCCCGTGGCCGCTCATGGAGCCTACCCCAAAGTCACTGATCCGGCGCTTTACGCCGCAAAAGACAGCGATACGGCCTTTTTAACAAATGCCTATTTAGCCGATAGCGCAACCCGCGAACCCCCCAATTGGTTTGCGCATTTAACCTATTTGCGCCCGCACCCGCCTTTGGTCGCGCCGGCCCCCTATAATACGCTTTATGATCCCCAAAAACTGCCCTTGCCCCACCGCCTCAAAAGCCAGGTTGCAGAAGAAGCCGTGCATCCATTTTTCGCCCCTATGTTTGACAGCGCAACCCCAGCGGATTTCGTATCTGGAATGCCTGATTTAAAGCCCGACAAGGGTACAGTGCAGGCTTTACGCGCCGTATATCTCGGGCTTGCAAGCGAAGTAGACCACCATATCGGACGGGTGATCACAGATTTAAAACAAGCGGGCCACTATGAAGACACGTTGGTGATCATCACCGCCGATCATGGCGAGATGTTGGGGGATCGCCACGCATGGGGCAAAATGAGCGTTTATAACGCTGCCTATCACACGCCCCTTATTATCCGAGCACCGCAGCTACAGGCCCAATCTGGAATGCAAGTGCAGCTGCAAACTGAAAGTGTGGATATTGCACCCACAATTCTTGACTGGATCGGATCAGATATCCCCAATTCAATGGATGGGCGGTCTTTAATGCCCCTTATAAAAGGTGAGGCTCCTGAAAACTGGCGCAAATTCACCTTCTCAGAGCTAAATTTTGGGCATCCCCTTTTTCCGACTGAATGGCAAAAGCAGCTGGGACTATCTGTTGATGAGTGCAGTTTAAGCATTTTACGCGATGCGCAATTCACGCTGGTTGAATTTGCCGGCGATCTGCCGCCTTTGCTGTTTGACCATGCAAAGAAGGGAGAGTTTGAAAACGTAGCAGAACAGGCGAACTATGCGCCCGACCTTGCCCGTCTGACGCGGCAAATGTTGAAATTTCGAATGCAAAATATGGATCGCAGTTTGGCCTTAAGCGCGCTTACCGCACAGGGACCGCAAACCGCCTTTCGCCATAACATAACAAAACGTGCCTAAGGGTGCAGCGCCCGCCCGTGTTCGACGGGCGATGCGGTTAAACAGCGCTGAACATCCCCCTATGCGCAAGGCGCAACGGCATTTAGGCCTTGTTCAATAATATCGAATGCTGAAAACAACTCGGCTTCTGTAATGGTTAGGGGCGGGCACAGCGTCAGCACGCAGCCAGCGCCAATTTTATAGCTCAAACCCTTTGACAGCGAATGGTATAAAATATCCTCGGCAGCTTGAAGCGCCGGTTGGTTATCAATCCGCAGCTCAATGCCAAAAAACAAGCCCAAGCCCCGTATATCGTGAACCAGCGGATATTTAGCTTTGATCTCTATAAGCCGCTCTAATCCACGCCGCCCCAACGCACGGGCGTTTTCAATAAGCCTATCCTCAAACAAACAGTCAATCGTGGCCAAAGCCGCCGCGCAACCAACCGAAGATTTTTCATGCGTGTAATGGCCCAAAGCCCGATCGCCCGTTACGTCCAGATCTTCGCGCACCAGCAACGCCGCCATCGGGAAAATACCTCCCCCCAGCCCTTTTCCGATCACCAGCATATCAGGCACCACGTCGAAATGCTCGCAGACAAACATTTCTCCGGTACGGCCAATCGCGGATGGAATTTCATCAAAAATCAAAAGAATGCCATGTTCATCACAAATGTCACGAACGCGGCGCCAATAGTTCTTGGGTGGCAATTCAACGCTCGTCCAACGCATGGGTTCGGCGATCAACGCCCCAATATCACCTTCCATTTCTATCACATATTTTAAATAGTTTAGGCAGCCCTCATGCTGCTCATCTTGGCAATTGAAATGGCATTTTCCGCGCGTTGGCGGTGGAATATGTTCACAGCCCGGCAAAAGCGGCCCAACATCCTTTCGAAACAGGCTTTCCCCGCCAATCGAGATGGCATCCAATGAGGCACCGTGAAAGCTTTCCCACATCGAAATGGTTTTGTGCCGCCCGGTCGCATAGCGCGCCAGTTTTAAGGCCATGCCGATTGCATTGGTACCGCCAGGAGCGAATAACATTTTATTGAGCTGCCCCGGCGCCAATTCCGCCAAACGACGCGCCAAATCAATCGCCGTTTGATTTGTGTAGCGCCGCGGACAAAATGGCAACGTATCCAACTGCTCTTTGATCGCTTCAACCACTTTGGGATGGCCATAGCCAACTTGGTGTACGCTATTGCCATGAAAATCCATGATTTGGCGGCCTTGGGTATCTTCCAGATAAATCCCGTTGCTATGCGTCAAAACGTTCAAACAGGGGCTCGATAACGATTGATGCAAAAAATATTGCGCGTCTTGCGCAAGCAGGTCTTGGGTTGAGGCATCAATATGGGCCGCCGACCAAGCTGCCCGTTGAGGCGATAGGTTCACATCGCCCTCAGACACGCTGGCTTTCGGTTTTAGGGAATATTTTTGCGCCATTTTAACCGCCCAATGTTGAAAATTGATCCCGCCAGCTTAAACCTGCCTCTGTTTTGGAGTTGGGGCGGTATTCGCATCCGAATGCCCCCTCATATCCCAAAGCTTGAAACTGAGGCAGTAAAATGCCGTAGTCAAGCGTCCCTGGAAACGGTTCGGCGCGCTGCTCTGCCGCTGCAATTTGAATGTGGCCAATTTTATCGACATAGCGTGAAAAATGTTCCAATAGATCACCGCTTTGGGTGAACACATGGTAACAATCAAACATAATTTTTAACCGCGGATTGTTGACCGCGTCCAAAACTTGACCCGCCTGCTCAAGGGTCCGCAAAAAATACCCGGGCAATTGTTCTTCACACACCGGTTCAATCACAATGTTTAAAGTCGAATGATCCAGCGCATATTCAAGATTTTCAACAAAGGTCTCAAATGCATCTGGCGTCTCCTCACTGAGGCCTGACAGAATATGCAACGCCTTGGCTTCGATTTCTTGCGCAAGCCTCGCTGCCTCCCGAATGTCGTGTTGCGCAATGTGCTGGCGATCTGGAATCGCGGCGCAGCCAAAACTGGAGCCCATGCGTATATTCATACTGTTCACGGGCAATCCAACCTCTTTCAACAGAGATTTCAAGTCACCGAGATCTTCAAAATGCGCTTCATCGTGAAATTCAAGCGAGTGAAACCCGTGGTTTTTGGCGCTCCGTATCCGGTCCAAAAACGGCAGCTCTTTCCAAAGATATCCCGTATTTGCAGAAAAATTAAACCCCATTAATCTTTCCTTCAAAGGTTACGGAACCAGCACTTCGCGTATCGTTTTTGCATCGGCAAGGCGATCCATCGCTGCATTTAAATCATCAAATCCGATCGAACGTGACATCAATTTATCCACTGGCAGACTGCCATTTTGGAACATGTTCAAATAGCGCGGAATGTCTCTTTTTGCCACGCAGCTACCCATGTAAGAGCCTTTTATGCTACGCTCTTCAGCGGCGATTTTCAAATGCGATAAAGTAATCTCGGCCTCCGGGCCAGGCATTCCCGCCGCCACAGTCGTGCCCCCCCGGCGGGTGATATCATAAGCCATCTGCAAAGCACGATTTGACCCTGCCGTCTCGATGGCGATATGCACGCCACCGTCGGTTAAAGCAGAGATCTGCGCCTGCACATCCGCATCCCCCACATTCAGCGCATGATGCACGCCAAGTTCGCGCGCAAAGGCCAACTTTTCTTCGCTGAGATCCAGCGCCAACACCTTCCCAGACCCAATCGCTAAAGCCGCCAAAACCGCGCTGAGGCCAACGCCGCCAAGCCCAACCACCGCGATAAATTGGCCCGGTTTCGCCTGAGCTGTATTAATCACCGAACCAACACCGGTCACCACACCGCATCCAAACAGCGCCGCATGTTCAAAAGGAACAGATTTATCAATTTTTACCAAAGCTTCTTCGGGTATAACCGAATATTCGGCAAAACCGGCCACCCCTGAATGATGATGAATCCGGGTGCTGCCCTGCCGCAATCGCGTTGTCCCATCCTTTAAAACAGCGTTTGCATTGGCAATCGTTGCAGGTTCACATAGTGCCGGTCGGCCAACGCTGCACATCTCACAGCGCCCGCAACTGGCCACATAAGAGGGCACTACGTGATCACCCACCGCAACGCTTTGCACATCTTGGCCTATCTCTTCCACGATCCCCGCCGCCTCATGCCCGATCACAATTGGCATTGGTTTGGCGCGCTCTCCGGTGATCGCAACAAGATCGGAATGGCACAACCCTACGGCCTTAATCTTGATCAAGACTTCCCCGCGTTTTGGGGGATCTAATTCAACCTCTTCTATGCTGAGCGGTTTGCTGACGCTGAACGGCCTTTGTGCCGAGGTGGTTCTGAGAATGGCGGCTTTCATTTTCATGCGCATTTTCCCGTCATGTTATTTGGCCTATACGCCATGATCACGCCGTCGCTTCTTCTAAGCACGCTTCCAGAATGTCTAGACCCTCTTCTACCAGGGATAACGGCGCTGACAACGGCACCAGAATACGAATAACATTGCGTGTTGGGCCCGCCGTTACCAAAATAAGGCCTTTCTGCAGAGCGATTTCGGCGACTTTGGCAGCCAACGCTCCATCGGGGGTGCCACTGGCACGATCCGTCACCAGCTCGATCGCGTTCATACAGCCAAGCCCGCGCACATCGCCAATACATTGCAACGAGTTCTTGAGCTTCATTTTTTGCAAGCGAGAGTCGATGAACTCACCCATTTTCAAGCCTTTATCCAACAGGCCTTCTTTCTCAATCACATCAAGCACCGCCAGCGCAGCAGCGCAGGCCATCGGGTTTCCGCCAAACGTGCCCCCCAATCCGCCCGGGGGCACTGTATCGATGATAGAGGCTTTGCCCACTATCCCCGAAATCGGCAAGCCGCCGCCAATGCTTTTGCCAACGCAGGTGAGATCCGCCGAAATTCCAAAATGCTCAAAGGCAAACATTTTGCCGGTGCGCCCGATCCCCGATTGAATTTCATCCGCCACCAAAATGATACCATGCGTATCGCAAAGCGCCCGCAGATAGGTGAGAAACTCACCCGAGGCAATATTGTAACCGCCCTCGCCCTGCACCGGCTCGACAAATATAGCGGCGATCTGATCGGGTGGGCAATCGCTTCTGAACAATGTTTCAAAGGCCTGCTTAGTATCCTCAAGCGTTATGCCACGAAACGCATCCGGAAAAGGCAGGCGAAAAATTTCACCCGGGAATGGGCCGAAACCCTGCTTAAAAGGGACCATTCTGGCACTCAGCGCCATACCCATATAAGAGCGCCCGTGATAACCATTGGTAAAGGTAATCAGCGCCGGCCGTTTCGTATGGTAACGCGCCACCTTTATTGCGTTTTCAACGGCTTCCCCCCCTGCAGAAAAGAACATTGATTTCTTTTCAAAATCACCCGGATACAGCGCGTTAAGCCGCTCGGCTAGGGCGATATAACTTTCATAAGGTGTGACTTGAAAGCAGGTATGCGTCAGGCTGTCTAACTGATGTTTAATGGCAGATACAACCTGCGGATGGCGGTGGCCAATATTCTGACAGCCAATACCGCCACAAAAATCTATATAGCGTTTGCCTTCAACATCCCAGATTTCGGCATTCTCTGCTTTTTCAGCGATGAAGGTCGAAGAATACGCGATCGCTCTGGCAACAGACTTGTCGCGGCGACTTTCGATTTCGATATTTGTTGTCATGATATAAGCCCTGTAACAACCTGTTAGCTAAGATCACCGGGCGCTTGGAGGCCCGGAGATCTTATCTGTTTAAAAACTGATTATTTTGGAAGCAGGTCGTTGACCTCCTCAACCAGCTCTTCCTGAAGCTCGGCCATATCATCAGATTCCCCTGTCACGATGGATTCCATACCATCATAAAGAACCTGCGTGATGGCCAATCCATTATCACCCGGATAGGCGATCCAATCGCGCAGCAACCCAGATTGCTCGACCGCTGTGTATTTATTCGGGTTTTGCGCATAGAAATCGGTCAAAAGATCATTTGCTGCTTTGTTGGGTGGGATATAACCCGTGGTTTCCGCAACCAAAGCCGCGCCAACGCCCGATGTGGCAAATTTTACAAATTTCCAAGCCGCATCGATTTCTGCCGGATCTTCAGAGGTTGACACCATCATGACCGAGTTGCCACCCGCAGGAAGGCCCATCGGGGTTTGGCCCATGCCAGGGTATTTACCCGTTTTAAGTTCAAAATCACCCTTCGCGCGTTCAATCGCACCAACCGCAGATGTTGACCAGAAATACATCGACACCTCGCCCGAATTAAAGGGCACGCCCGCATCGCCAGCAGAGAGGTTTGGCATATCGCATTCGCGGAACAACTTTTTCATCTGCTCAAGCGCTGCCAAGCCGGCTTCACCGTCAAAATTGACTTTACCATCTTTCAAGATGGGCTCGCCTTGACTCCACATCAACGCCTGGAAGAACCAGTTGCCCGTGACGCTCCAGCCCCACCACATAGGTGTTTTATGACCTGCCTCCATCAATGTGTGGCACGCGGCAATGACCTCATCCCAAGTGGTGGGAAGCTCTGTGATGCCAACCGCATTGAGGTTATCCATATTATAATATCCAACCGGTAGTGACACCGAATAGGGCAGGCCATACACTTCGCCGTTGAATGTACCCAGGTCTAACATCGCTTTATGATAGCCATCTTTTGCGAAATCCGCTTCGGCGGCAATGAACGGTTCAAGCGATTTTGCAATGCCTTTCTCGACCAATAATGCCTGACGGTTCAAACCCTGAAAGGTCACATCTGGCAGATCCCCGGCGACGGATTCACGCAAAATTGTGTTGGTTCCATCTTCATAATTTTCATAGGTCGCCCGAAATTTCACATCAATATCTGGATGCGCTTTTTTGAACTCAGGTATGAGCCGCTCCATCGTCACGTCAAACAACGAGGAATAGGCATACCCTACCTCGATTTCAACGGCTTGGACCGGTGTCGTCAGAACGCTGGTGGCCAAAGCAAGTGCAGAAAATTTAGTCAAGTTCTTCATCTTTACCTCCCAAATTATAGGAACTCTTTGCGCGTTTTACGCTTGCAGCTCCTTGTTTAAACCGGGCCGGCATGCCGCCAAACCGGTATCCCTAAAAATTCTCATTTCATTCCCGTCATCGTGATCCCTTCAATGAAACGCCTTTGGGCGAGCAGAAAGACGATCACCAAAGGCAAAACAATCACGGTGGTTGCGGCCATCATCGGGCCATACTCGTTTCCATCCATGTCTGATTTAAACATCCGCAAGCCCAAGGGCGGCGTCATCAGATCTTTATTCCCGGTGATCACGACGCGCGGCCAATAATAATCATTCCAATGCGCCACCACTGAAAAAATACCAAAGGCAAGCAGCGCGGGAATGGCCGTGGGCAGCATCACCTGCCAAACGATCGAAAATTCGCTCATCCCATCCATGCGCGCAGCATCGATCAAATCATCCGGTACGGTCATGAAAAACTGCCGCATCAAAAAGATGCCAAAAACCGAAATACTCCAAGGCACAATCAGCGCAGCATATGTGTTGGTCAGCCCCACTTTTGCAAGCATAATATAAAGCGGAAGGGCAATCGCATGCACGGGGATAAGCAAGCAGAAAATGACCATCCCGAACACCACATTGCGACCCCAAAACCTGAGCTTAGACAGCGCATAAGCACAAGGTAGGGCAATGATCACCTGAATTAAAAAAATGCTCACGGTGACGAAGACGCCATTGAGCATATAACGCACCAATGGCGCTTCTTTGAACGCGGCCGTATAATTGTAAACGATTGGGCGCATCAGGCAGTCTTCTTCTGGATTGCCCGCTTTAACGCAGCGGTTATCGGTCATGATTTGTTGCGCCCCGAAAAACCCACCAGTGTTGGTTTCAATCTCGGACGGGCTTTTCAGCGAATAAGACAGCATCAGATAAAACGGCAATAAAACCACAACCGCCCCGGCCAGCAACAAACTATGCTTGAAAAACTCTCCCAGCCAATTTGTATGAGTAGACATTAGTAATGCACCTTCCGATTGACGAAATACACCTGCACCAATGTCAGGATCAGAACGAAGATAAGAAACACAATCGTGATCGCAGAGCCCATTCCCAGCAGGTTCTGACGTACGCCTTTTTCAAACATGGCATAGACCATCACATAGGTAGATTTTGAGGGGCCACCTTCCGTTAAGGCCTCCACCGTATCGAAAACTTGAAAGGATCTGATCGACGAAATGGTTATCACGAACACATGCGTTGGCCCCAGCATCGGCCAAGTCACAAGTTTGAACCGCTCCCAAGCGCTGTCAGCTCCATCCATTTGCGCTGCCTGATATAGCTCTCTTGGCACCGACGTGAGCCCTGCAAGATAGAGCACCATATTGAAACCAAAGGCCTGCCAAATGCCAATAAAGGAAATCGTGCCCAGCGCATATTGCCGATCACCGAGCCAGAGCGGAAATTTCTTCTCGCAGGCCGAGCCATACCAACTTTCCAGCGGATCATAGCCCAACCAAGAGCCCGAGAGCAGCGCATAGATTGCAGATTTATCGCAACCAGACCGCAAAATATCATTTACCACACCGACGATTGGGTTAAGCGCAAATTCCCAGACGATCGCCATCGCAAGCAATGTGGCCATAACGGGAAGGAAAAAGATCGCCTTATACAGCTCACCCCCGATGCGCAAACTTGAAATTAAAAGCGCAGATCCCAGCCCCAACGCCACAGAGATCGGCACCACGAGCAAAACATAGGTCAGCGAGGCTGTGAACATTTTGCTATAGCTACGGCGGCTAAACAGTTTTTCGTAATTTTCCCAACCGATCCAATTAAACCCACTATTGCCAAGGCTATAATCTGTCATCGACAATGCCGCAGCCACAAAGACAGGCGCGATCAGAAGCAAAAGCATCAACAAAATTGCCGGACCGACGAACCAATAATGTGCTTTCGAGCGCCCCATCAGGCTGGCTTTCCAGAGCTGGTTACGTGGTTAAAATCCAACCGACGCCCATCAGCGCCAAAGACCAAAGGTTTGCCCGGCACAGGGGCGCAGTGAAGCGTATCACCGGGCTTCTGAGGCGTGGCTGCCAAAGGTTGGGCCCGTATAATGATGGCG